>OLSB01001068.1_pt1 | contig 28692 bp, 28 predicted proteins | sample 1672071 | NCBI WGS metagenome assembly OLSB01 (sample SAMEA3136642, study PRJEB25190) | human gut metagenome | biome: human gut; feature: human-associated habitat; material: faeces | place: Austria | collected 2013 | reverse complement strand
ACCACCGCATCGAGAAGGTGGAGGACGCCTGCAAGATCGGCGACATGATGTGGGTGAAGGTCACGGAGATCGACGAAAAGGGTCGCGTGAACTTGAGCCACAAGGACGCCATGAAGGAGATCAAGGCCAAGGAGGCCGCCGGCGAGCCGATCAAGTGATTTCCCATTCTGCCTGTAAGCAGCAAAAGAGGACACCAAGAGGTGTCCTCTTTTTTCGCATGGATATTCCGCAGGGGCGGCTTCTGCGCAGGCTATCTGTTGACAAAAAGGTAAAATCTCACTATAATTTCGTCAGGCGCTGCACGAACGGCAGGCGGTTGGCTACATCTCCGAGAGGAGGTGGTAGATATGCCTATTACGATCACGCTACATATCTTCGGATATACAGTCACGATTCGTATTAAAAAAGGTGAAAACCGCCACCCGGCACGGTGACGGTTTTCTTAGCTTCGGCTAAAAAACTATAAATCCACTGGGCTAACCGCTTGTCGCAGCGCCCTTTCTATGCTTATTATAGCAGAAATTTCAGGGGTGTCAAGGGGTCTATCGGGGCCACTGACCGTCCCGGGGAATCTTTGCCGAAGCCTTCTTCTCCTCTCACCCCAGCAGACCCGTGACGTCCTCCACCGTCAGGTGCGGCTGCAAGGCCAGGTCCACGCCGTAGGCCATCATGCGGCTCAGCTCCCGCACCCGCTGGTCGATGTCGCGGGGGGTGACGAACAGCGGCTCTCCCGCCGCCGGCGTCTCCTCCCCCACCAGCTGCTCCGCTCGAATCACCGTGGGCAGGCCCAAAGCCAGCACCGGCACCCCCAGCGTTTCCGCCGTGATGGCCTTGCGGTGGTTGCCCACGCCGGAGCCGGGGGTGAGACCAGTGTCCGTGAGCTGCAAAACGGCGCACAGCCGCTCTCGGCTGCGGGCGGCCAGAGCGTCCAGCACGATGACGCAGCGGGGCTTTATCCGCTCCGCCACCGCGGCCACCAGCTCTGAGGTCTCCAGCCCCGTTTCCGCCAGCACCCCGGTGGTCAGCGCCGCCACGGAGGAAAAGCCCCTGAACTCCTCCGGCATGGAGTAGAGCATGTGGCGGGTCACAAGGATGTGGGACATGGCCAGCGGCCCCACGGCGTCCGCCGTCAGAGAGCGGTTGCCCAGCCCCACCACCAGCGCCGGCGCCTCCCCCGCCGGCAGCAGCGCCGCCAGCTCTCGGGCAAGGCAGCCGACGCCCTGCGCAAAAAAATCCTGCCGCCGATGCAGGTACGGCGCCAGCTCCATGGTGATGTATCGCCCCACAGGCCGCTCCAGCTGCCGCGCCTGCTCCGGATCCGTGAGATGCATGTGCGTCAGGGCGTAGCCGCCGCACTCGCTGCGCCGCACCTCCAGCCCCGATCGGCTGGTGAGATGCGCCGTTTTCATCTGGATCTGCGCCGCTTCCAGCGCCAGATCCGTTCCCAATACGCTCACGCTTGTGGTCACGCCCCTTTCCAAAACACAAAATATTGTGGCTGAAATGTAGTCTTCCGCCGAGAACAGAAAATATTCAATTTTTTCCGGCAAATCTTAAAAAAGGGCTTGCAATTTGAGAAAATCAATGATAAAATATCATCCTGCGTGGATGTTTTTTAAGGCGAAGCGCAAAATTGATCATCGGGGAGGTGTATGGTTTGCCGAATATCAAGTCTGCTAAGAAGCGTGTTCTGGTGTCCGAGGCTCGTAATGCCCGCAACAAGGCCAATCGCTCCGCACTGAAGACCGCTATCAAGAAGTTCGAGGCTGCTGCCGTTGAAGGCAATCGCACCGAGGCCGAGGGCGCTTACAAGGTCGCAGTGAAGAGCATCGACAAGGCTGCTGCCAAGGGTCTGCTGCACAAGAACAATGCAGCCCACAAGAAGAGCGCTCTGACTCTGAAGCTGAACAACATTGGCTAATGAACCGCACCAAGAGGACATCCGAGAGGATGTTCTCTTTTTGTTTGTCGCGAGAATATACGAACTGCCACGGGCACCTTGCGCTCTGGCAATGATATGTTTTTTCATAGGGTCGTCACACAAAAGTTTTTCTTGACTACCCGAGGAAAAAGTGATACCCTTATGCCATTAACAGGCGATGAGGAGCGTGGCGGCTCGGAGCTGCGGGAGGAAATGCCCGCCGGATGGCACCGTTATGGCCGTTGAGTGCGGAGTTTTCCGAATTCAGGTGGAACCACGGACTATGTTTAGTTCGCCCTGAGCTGCATTGGCAGTTCGGGGCGTTTTTTATTTTGTCTAAAAAAATATTATCATACAAAGGAGAATCGCTATGAAAAACACCGAGAAAACCATGGACAAGATCGTTGCCCTGTGCAAAAACCGCGGCTTCATCTTCGCCGGCTCCGAAATTTACGGTGGCCTCGCCAACACCTGGGACTACGGCCCTCTGGGCGTGGAGCTGAAGAACAACATCAAAAAGGCCTGGTGGAAGAAGTTCGTGCAGGAGAACCCCTACAACGTCGGCCAGGACGCCGCCATTCTGATGAACCCCCAGACCTGGGTGGCCAGCGGCCATCTGGCGGGCTTCTCCGACCCCCTCATGGACTGCAAGGAGTGCAAGGAGCGCTTCCGCGCCGACAAGCTCATTGAGGACTGGTGCCACGAAAACGGCGTGGAGCTGCCCAAGCCCATTGATGCCTTCTCCCAGCAGGAGATGAAGGATTTCGTGGAGGACAAGAACATCCCCTGCCCCTCCTGCGGCAAGCACAACTTCACCGACATCCGCCAGTTCAACCTCATGTTCAAGACCTTCCAGGGCGTCACCGAGGACGCCAAGAACACCGTGTATCTGCGCCCCGAAACGGCGCAGGGCATCTTCACCAACTTCGTGAACACCCAGCGCACCACCCGGCGCAAGCTGCCCTTCGGCGTGTGCCAGATCGGCAAGTCCTTCCGCAACGAGATCACCCCGGGCAACTTCATCTTCCGTGTCCGCGAGTTTGAGCAGATGGAGCTGGAGTTCTTCTGCAAGCCCGGCACCGACCTGGAGTGGTTCAACTACTGGCGCACCTTCTGCCACAACTGGCTGCTGGGGATCGGGCTGAAGGACGAGAACCTGCGCCTGCGTGACCACGACCCCGAGGAGCTGTGCTTCTACTCCAAGGCCACCACGGACTTTGAGTTCCTCTTCCCCTTCGGCTGGGGCGAACTGTGGGGCGTAGCCGACCGCACGGACTACGACCTCACCCAGCACCAGAACACCTCCGGCAAGGATCTCACCTACTTTGACCCCGAAACCAACCAGCGCTACATCCCCTATGTGGTGGAGCCGTCCCTGGGCGTGGAGCGCAGCGTGCTGGCCGTGCTGTGCGACGCCTACGACGAGGAAGTGGTGGACGAGAGCAAGAACGACGTGCGCGTGGTGCTGCACCTGCACCCGACGCTGGCGCCCTACAAGGCCGCCATCCTGCCCCTGAGCAAGAAGCTCTCCGAGCCGGCCATGAAGATCTACGAGGAGCTGGCCAAGGAGTGGATGATCGACTTCGACGAGACCGGCTCCATCGGCAAGCGCTACCGCCGCGAGGACGAGATCGGCACCCCCTTCTGCATCACCGTGGACTTTGACACCGTGGGCGACTCCGAGAAGGCCGGCGACAACTGCGTCACCGTCCGCGAGCGGGACAGCATGGAGCAGGTGCGCATCCCCATCAGCGAGCTGAAGGCGTATCTGGCCGAGAAGCTGGCGTACTAAGAGTTTGCCATGAAAATGAAAAAACAGCTGGCCATAGGCGGCGTGCTGCTGGCGGTCACCGCTGCCGCCTGCGTAAACCTGGCCAAATGGGCGGGTAAAAAAATCGAAGAGCGGACAAAGAAAAAGAAGTAATATTTATAGCATTTATAGCACAGAGGGACAGGTGATGCGGCCTGTCCCTCGTGTATTTTTGCCGGAAAACAGACTGAATTCAGTCCGTTTTTTGCCATTTTTCACCCCGCCTGCCGCGCCTTGGGGATGCGGATGGTGAGCAAAATTTCGTCCTCCGTGTCCTGGCGGGCGCAGCCGGCGTTGACCCCCGCCGAGCGCATGAGGGTCAGGGAGCGATCCAAACTGTTGAGAAACAGCCGCACGTCCTTGAGGATGAAGGTGGGACGGCGGCGCGGCGGCGTGGTCTGAATCTCCCGCAGGAGCGACTCTATGTATTCCTCCGTCTGCGCCACGTTCATGCGGCGGGCGATGATGGTCTTGGCCGCAGCGAGCTGCTCCTCCTCATCCGTCAGTCGCAGCAGCGCCCGAGCGTGCCGCTCCGAAAGCTCCCCCTCCCGCAGCAGCGCCACCACCGACTCCGGCAGCCGCAGCAGGCGCAGCTTGTTTGCCACGGCAGACTGCGACTTCCCCAGCCGCCGCGCCGCCTCCTCCTGGCTCAGCCCCCACCGCTGCACCAGCTGGGCGATGGCCGCCGCCTCCTCCATGTAGTTCAGATCTCGCCGCTGGAGATTCTCCATCAGCGCCAGCAGCGCCGAGTCCTCCTCCCCCACCTGGGCAATAAGGCACGGCAACTCCCGCAGGCCGGCGAGCTTCGCCGCCCGAAAACGCCGCTCTCCGGCCACCAGCTCGTAGTCCCGTCCACGGGTGCGCACCGTGGCGGGCTGCAAAATCCCATATTGGCGGATGCTGGCCGCCAGCTCCTGCAGACCCTCGGGGTCAAAATCACGGCGGGGCTGGTGGGGGTTGGGTACGATGCGCTCCAGCGGGATATACTGCACCCTGCTGGAAAGAAAATCGCTTTTCAGAATATTTTTCACGCAAAACGCCTCCTTTTCCCCAAATATAACAGGCAGACGGGAAAAAAACGCGGGAAATTCGTCGGGAAATCATAAAAATGTTTGCGCGGGAAAACGGGTCGTCGGGGACGCCGACCCCTACGCCTTTTTTGTAGCTTCTCTGTAGGGCGGCACCCGTGTGTGCCGCCGATACGCGCTGCCATATCAAAAAACGGGCGGGGTAGAACCCCGCCCGTACGCATATTTAAAAAATTTCTCATCGGCGGGTGGTTTTCCCGCTCCATTTATTTGCACAAAAAGCTGAACCAGCCCTCACTTTGGCGGGTCTCGGCGATGTCCCAGCCGTCGCGGCGCAGGCAGGCGGCCACCTCGTCGGCGCGGTCGTCAATGATGCCGGAGCAGAGGAACAGCCCGCCTGCCTTCAAAAAAGGGCGCACCTGCGGCGAAATGCCCATGATGACGTCCGCCACGATGTTGGCCACCACCACGTCGTATGCACCGCCGAACTCCGCCTGCAGGGCGTGATCTGTAACCACGTTGCCCCAGCGAACGGTATAGCGGTCGCGGCCGATGCCGTTGATGGCGGCGTTTTCATAGGCCACGTCCACGCATTTGTCGTCGATGTCGCAGGCGAAAGCCTCTTTCGCCCCCAGCAGCAGGGCGGCGATGGAGAGAATGCCGCTGCCGCAGCCCAAGTCCAGCACCCGCTCGCCGCCGTGGATGTGCTTGTCCAGCGCCTGCAGGCACAGGCGCGTGGTGGCATGGCTGCCGGTGCCGAAGGTCAGCCCCGGGTTCAGCCGCAGCTCCACCCGTCCCTTGCTCTCGCTCTGCTCCCACTGGGGGATCACCAGCAGCCGCTCCCCGATCTCCATGGGCTTATAAAACTGCTTCCAGTTGTTCTCCCAGTCGGCGTCCTGCACGGCGCCGCGGGTGAGACGGGACGCGGGGAAATCGGCCAGCAGCGCCTCCGCATCCCGCAGCTGCTTTTCCCCCTCGGCATCGTCGGAGAGATAAAACGTCACGCGGCACAGACCCTTTTTCTCCCGCAAAAGCTCGTCGTCCACATAGTCCCAATACTGGTGGTTATTTTCCAGAAAATCCTTGAAATCCGCCTCGTCGTCAATGACCAGACCCGTAACACCCGCAGCCTCCAGGCGGGCGCAGAGATCGTCCAGCCGGTCGGGGCGGGTGTCGATATGTACCTCGATCCAGTTCATCGCTGGGTGCCCACGAAGAAGATGCCCATGGTGTTGGGGCCGGTGTGGCTGCCGATGACGGGGCCGATGTAGTTGATATACACCGTCTTGGTGCCGAAGCGCTCCTTGATCTGCTGCGCCACGGCGCGGGCGTCCAGCTCGCAGTCGGCGTGGCAGATGAACATGGTTTGATTTTCCGGGTGGATGCCCAGCGTTTCAATCTTGTCCAGCAGCGCCTTGATGGCGGCCTTGCGGCCCCGCGCCTTGCCCACAGGCACCAGCTTGCCCTCGTCGGAGGTGTGCATGATGGGCTTGATGGAGAGCATAGTGCCCAGCAGAGCGGTGGTGGCGCTGACACGGCCGCCCATTTTCAGATAGTTCAGGTCGTCCACGGTGAACCAGTGGCAGATGCTGAGGCGGTTGTCCTCCACCCACTTGGCCAGCTCCGCCGCCGTGAGACCCGCCTTCTTCTGCTGCGCCGCCAGATACAGCAGCAGCCCCTGCCCCAGGGAGGCGCTGAGGGAGTCCACCACGTGGATCTCCGCCTCCGGAAACTCCGGACGCAGGTCGTTTGCGGCGATGACGGCGGACTGATAGGTCGTGGACAGCGCCGAGGAGAAGCTCACGCACACGATGTCGCGGCCGCTCTCCAGAATTTTACGCATGGCGTCCTGGAACTGCCCCACGTTCACCGCCGAGGTGGTGGCCAGCTTGCCGGCGCGGATGCGCTTATAAAACTCCTCGTTGGAAATGGCGCTGCCCGCCAGATCGTTGGGGTAGTCCTGCCCGTCCATGTGCATGGTCAGAGGCAGAACCTCCAGCTCCAGCTCCCGCGCCATGTAGTCCGTCAGGTCGCAGCAGCTATCGGTCATCAAAACATAGTCACGCATAATATACCCTCCTTAGTGGTTGCTTTTTATATCGGTTGTTTACTATACAATTTTATATGCAATATATAGGCTGTCAGGTTTACAAAACCCGCTTTTCACTTTCAACCTTCCGCTTTATTTGCCCACGCAGAAGCGGGAGAAAATGGTGGCCACCAGATCCTCCCGAATGCTCTTGCCCGTAAGCTCGCCCAGCGCCGCCAGCGCCTCCTCGGCGTCGGTCAGAACAGCGTCCGGTGTCAGCTCCGATGCCACGGCCGCCTGCGCCCGCTCCACGGCGCGGAGTGCCCGCGTCACGGCCTCCGCCTGCCGGCTGTTGGTTAGCAGCACGCCGCCGACGCCGGCCTCCTCGGGGTAAAACATACGCACCGTCTCGCCGATCTGCTCCACGCCCTCGCCTGTGGCAGCGCAGACATGAACCACATGGGGGAATCGGGCTTCCAGGACGCCCGGCTCCGCCCGTTGGGGCAGGTCGATCTTGTTCACCACCAGCACGGCGTGCTCCGCCTTTTCCGCCAGAGCAAAAATGCGTTCCTCCTCGCCGGTGAGGGGCGCCGAACCGTCCAGCACCACCAGCGCAAGCTCGGCCTGCTCCGCCGCTGCCACGGCTCGATCCACGCCGATCTTCTCCACGCTGTCGGCGGTATCCCGAATGCCCGCCGTGTCGCACAGGCGCAGGAGCCGGCCGCCCAAGCGAACCTTTTCCTCCACGGTGTCGCGGGTGGTGCCCGCCACCTCGGTGACGATGGCGCGGTCATAGCCCAGCAGGGCGTTGAGCAGAGAGGATTTCCCCGCGTTGGGCAGCCCCAGCAGCACCGTGGGGACGCCCTGCTTCAGAATGCGCCCCCGTCGAAATGTGTCCAGCAGCCCTTGCAGCCCGCTGCGGCAGCGCTCCAGCGTTTCGCCGATCTCCCGCTGCTCCGGCGGCTCAATGTCCTCGTCGGGGTAGTCCACCGCCGCATAGAAGCGAGCGGCAATGTCCATCAGCGCGTCATACGCCTGCTCCACGCCCCGACTCATGGCGCCGGAGAGCTGCAGGGCAGCGTTCTGGGCGCACTCGGCGGTCTCGGCGTCGATGAGATCCGCCACCGCCTCCGCCTGCATAAGATCCATCCGCCCGCTGAGAAAGGCGCGCTGGGTGAACTCGCCCCCCTTGGCCTGACGGGCGCCGCCGGCAAAGGCGCAGCGCAGCACCTCGTCCAGCACCACGGGCGCGCCGTGGCAGTGCAGCTCCGCCGACCACTCGCCGGTGTAGCTGCTCTCCGGCGCAAAAAGCACGCACAGACCGTCGTCGATGACCTTCCCCTCTGCCGTGCGCATATGGCCGTAGACCAGCCGCCGCAAGGGCAACTGCGCGGCGCACTTGCCGCTGCGGGCGGCGAAAACGCGATCCACCACCGCCGGCGTATCAGACCCCGAAATGCGCACGATGCCGATGGCGGCAGGCGTTCGGGCGGTGGCAATGGCGGCAATGGTATCAGACATGGCGTTCAAATACTCCTTTGAAGTATATCTCGTATTATAGCATATTAGATGCGTTGTGTATAGGGGAAAATTGCGCGGCGTTTACCGCATCATGCGTTTGAGCTTGCGGATGTCCTCTCCCGCAAAGGCCAACACGGTGTACTCCCCCTGCAGCCGCGACCAGATGGCTGCACCATAGCGGCTTTCCAGCTGGGCGGGGGTGAGGTTCGTGCTGATGATGGTGCTCTTTCCGGCCAGAAGCCGGCCATTCACCAGCTGGTACAGAGCGCTCTGGACGAAGTTCGTGGTCATCTCCGTGCCCAGATCGTCCAAAATCAGCAGGTCACAGCTCTCGTACCGCAGCACGTCCACGGCGGCGTCCGGCTCCTCGTCGCCGCGGAACTTGGCCGACTCACAGCGGGCAAAGACATGGACGGCGGTGTCATACACCACGGAAAATCCGTCCTCGCTGACCACCCGGGCGATGCAGGCGGAGAGAAAGGTCTTCCCCAGCCCCGGAGCGCCGTCCAAAAGCAGGTTCTCCGGCTTCTCGCCAAAATGGGCGGCGTAGCTCTGGCACACCGCCAGATTGCGCTCCATGAGCTGCCGGGGGCTGCGGCCGGACTCGCCGGGCTTCGTGTCGTACCACTCCAAACCGAAGGTGTCAAAGCTCTGGCTGCCCACATCCAGCAGGCTGCTGAGGCTCTTGATCTGCTCCTGGGCATAATACTTTTGCAGGCAGGCGCACATTTTGCCGCCGCAGTAGCCCGTGTCGCCGCAGAGGGCGCAGCGGGGCTTATCCTCCAGCGCGTCGGCAGCATAGCCGTGCTCTGCCAGAAGCTCCGCCCGCTCCTGCTGGAGCATGGCGTTCTCCGTGCGGATACGCAGGAGCGCCGGGGCAGGATCCTCCCCGTGGCGCAGCGCCTCGGTCATGATGCGCGCCATGGTGCCCCGCAGCTCTTTTTCTATCGCCTCCAGACGGGGGATCTCCCGATAGATCCGCTGCCGCCGAGCCTCCGTCTGGGACGCGCGGCGCTGCTTGTCCTCCTCGAACCGCTGCAGCGCCTCCCGCATGACCTTGCCGTCATAAGCCATTTTTCTGCCCCCCTTACCATTTCATAAATTCCTCTAAGGAACGATCCTTTTTCTCTGCTGTCTTCGGCCGCTTCTCCTCCTGCACGTCCCGCGGGGTGCGCAGGCCGTCCTTGTCCCAGCGGCGCAGGATGCCGTTTAAGTAGCGCCAGTCCATGCCTTGCTTTTTGAGCACAGTCTTTTCATAGGCCAAGGCCACCATTTCCGGACTGAAGCCCCAGTCCATCCACTGGGCGATGTACTTTTCCTCCGCCTCCACCGGACGGCGGTCGCCCATGTGCATGGCCGCCATGTACTGCACCGACTGCTCCCGCCGCCGCGCCACGGTGCGCAGGTAGCGGGCGGCGGATTCCTGATCGAACAGCCCCCGCCGCGCCCAGTAGTACCCTTCCTTTTCGATGGCGGACACCGTGGGGCGGCGCCCTTCGCCGAAGCGGCGCTCCTGCTCCTCCACGCAGTGGCGCACCAGCAGGAAGATCACATCCGCCGGCAGACCCACCTCGTGGCGCAGATTCGCCAGCCGCTTTATGTCAAGGGTGGTGAGCTTTTTGCCCAGGCACCGCTCCGTTTCCTCCACCAGCATGCGGAACTCGCCGTCCCGCAGCATCTCCCCCAGCTCAGCGGCGGTGTACTCCGCCGACTGCCGCGCAGGCTCCGGCACGGGCAGGCTCTGGCTCTGGAGCAGCCCCATGCCCTCCAGCCGACTCTGCGCCGCCTGCAGCCGCAGGGCGCTCATGGACAGGCTCTGCATGATCTGCTCCGCCGTCACGGCGTCCGTCCTGCGCATGAGGTACAGGTACAGCAGCGCCGCGTCGCCGTCCGCCGCCTGCAGGAGCTGATCCACCTGCCGGCAGGGCAGCACCAGCGTCTTCTCCCGATCCTGTATGATATAGCCCGCCATGCGCGCACCTTCCTTCTGTCGATTCAGAATCATTTTACACGAAAACCTCTTTTTCGTAAAGCCACCCCCGCCGCATTTTTGTGAATTTTTTGTGATATGGCAGAAAATGCTTTTCCCGGCGAAAAAATGTGTTATAATAAGATGATTTAGTATGTGGACATATCACCTTTTCAAAAAAGAACAGGAGGCAGCGCTATGGCAAACCGAATCACAGTGAGCATCTGCGGCGACGAGTATACCTTCGTGGCCGAGGAGAGCACCGCCTACATGGAGCAGGTGGCCGCTCTGGTGGACAAAAAGATGAGCGAGATCCTCACCGGCGCCAAGGTGGGGCGCAGCGACGCCGCCGTGCTGGCCGCCGTGAATCTGGCGGACGAGCTGCTCAAGAGCGAGCAGACGGCGGAGAACCTGCGCCGCCAGGTGAAGGACTATCTGGACGAGGCCACCCAAGCCAGAAACGAGGTCTCTGACTTAAAGCGCCAGCTTTTCAAGGCGCAGCAGGGCAGAAAGTAAGGATGGAACTGCTTGCTCCCGCCGGATCCCGCGAGGCGCTGGCCGCCGCCGTGCAAAACGGAGCCGATGCCGTGTACATGGGACTGGGCAGCTTCAACGCCCGCCGCAGCGCCCGCAATTTCACAGACGAAGACTTTGCCGACGCCGTGGCCTACTGCCATCTCCACGGGGTCAGGGTCTACCTTACCCTCAACACCCTCCTGACGGATCGGGAGCTGCCCGAGGCGGCGGAGGCGCTGCGCAAGGCCAGCGCGTGGGGCGTGGACGCCGTGCTGGTGCAGGACTGGGGTCTTTGGCAGCTGGCAAGGCTCGTGGCCCCCGACCAGCCCCTTCACGCCAGCACGCAGATGAGCCTGCACACTCTGTCGGGGGCGAAGCTGGCAGCGGAGCTGGGCATGGAGCGTGTGGTGCTGGCCAGAGAGCTTTCCGCCCGCGACACGGACATCATCTGCCGCTCCTGCGGCGCGGAGGTGGAGGTCTTCGCCCACGGGGCGCTATGCATGTGCTATTCCGGCCAGTGCGCCATGAGCGCCATGATCGGCGGCCGCAGCGGCAATCGGGGCACCTGCGCCCAGCCCTGCCGCCTGCCCTATTCCATCGGGGAAAAATCGGGCTTTCTTTTGAGCTTGAAGGACAACAACCTCGCCCGATATCTCGGCCAAATGGAGCAGATGGGCGTGGCGTGCGTCAAATTGGAAGGCCGCATGAAGCGGCCGGAATATGTGGCGGCGGTGACGGGGATCTATCGCCGTCTGCTGGACGAAAAGCGTCCCCCCAACGGGCAGGAGCAGGCGCAGCTGGAAAAGGCTTTCTCCCGCTCCGGCTTCACGGACGGCTACTGGTTGGGGCGGCGGGGCGCGCAGATGTTCGGCATGCGGCCGGAAAACGCCCGCTGGCCGGAGGACTGGTTCGCGCAGGTGCGCAAGAGCTATGAAAACGGGGCGGAAAACCGCCCTCTCGCCGTAGACTTCACCTGCCGCGTGGCTGCGGGCGAGCCGTCGAGGCTCACCGCCGCGCTGGCGGACGGACGCAGCATAACCGTGTCGGGCGCCGTGCCCGAGGCGGCCAGAAACCGCTCCCTCACTCCGGAGGAGCTGCACGCCCGCCTGCAAAAAACCGGCGGTACCGCCTTCGTGTGCCGCTCAGCGGACATCTCGCTGGAGGACGGGCTCATGCTCTCCGTCGGCAGCGTCAACGCCCTGCGGCGGGAGGCGCTGGAGGGTCTGCGGGCGCTGCTGACCTGCCCGCCGGTGCGCCGCGTCTTCCCCACGCCGGCTCTGCCGGAAACGGACGAAGCTTACACGGGCGCCCCCGCCCTGACGGCCTCCGTGACCTACGCCCATCAGCTGACGCGGGAGCTGGCGCAGAGCGTGGCGTATCTCTACCTCCCCCTGTCCCTTCTGGACGAAGTGGACTTGGACGAATACGCCGGCTGCACGAAGCTCTGCGCCGTGCTGCCCCGCATTTTCCGCACGGAGGACGAAGGGGAATTTCGCCGCATTTTGCAGGCGCACCCGCAGCTGGCAGCCGTGGCGGTGAGCAATCTGGGACATTTGCCCATAGTGGAGGGGCTTGGGCCGGAGATGCGGGGCGATCTGGGCATGAATGTGTTCAACAGCCGCTCCCTGCTCTTTTTGCGGGAGCTGGGGCTGCAAAGCGCCACGGTGTCCGCCGAGCTGCGGCACCAGCAGATCCGCGACCTGCGGAAATATCTCCCCTGCGAGGCAGTGGTCTACGGACGCCTGCCGCTGATGATCACGGAGAACTGCCCCCTCCGCTGCGCCGGTCAATGCGGCCGCGGAGCCGGCGGCGTGCTCACCGACCGCACGGGGGCGGCGTTCCCCGTTCTGTGCGGTCACGGCTGCCGCAGCGAGATCCAGAACAGCAAGACCCTGTTTCTGGCGGACAAGCCTGAGTGGCAAAAATGCGCCCTGCGCTGGGCAAGGCTCCGGTTCACCACGGAAACAGCGGAGGAATGCCTGGCCGTCCTGCGGCGCTATCGGGGGCAGGGCGACTACGCGCCTGCCGACTTCACGCGGGGGCTGTTTTACCGCGGAGTTGATTGATTTTTGTATTATTTTGTTTATATATTACTGTTTGTAATCGTTTTTTGAGAGGATAACCCCTATGGAAGTGAAATTCAAAGCCGTAAACCAGAAGATCGGGCGGGAGATCCCCCTGCCGCAGTTTGCCACCGCCGGCTCGGCGGCTATGGATCTGCACGCCTGCGTGGACGCGCCTGTGACGCTGAAAGCCGGTGAGCGGGCGGTGATCCCCACGGGGCTGGCCATGGCGCTGCCGTCCAGCGGGTATGTGGCGCTGGTGTTTGCCCGCAGCGGGCTGGGCATCAAAAAAGGCGTGTGCCTTTCTAACGGCGTGGGCGTCATCGACAGCGACTATCGGGGCGAGATCGCCGTGGGGCTTGTGAACCTGTCGGCAGAGGACTACACCGTGCAGCCCGGCGACCGCATCGCCCAGCTCATGGTGGTGCCCGTGGTGCAGCCCACGATCAGCCTGGTGCCGGAGCTGGACGACACCGACCGCGGCAGCGGCGGCTTCGGCTCCACGGGGAGGTAAAATAACATGGTAAAGATCGTTTTGGCCTCCGGCTCGCCCCGCCGGCAGGAGCTGCTGCGGCGCATGGGCATCGCGGACTTCTACATCCGCGTGCCGCAGGTGGAGGAGCGCTTTCCGGAGGGGCTGACCCCCGAGAAAACCGTCTGCTACATCTCCCGGGAAAAGTCCGACGCCGCAAGGCTTCTGTGCGCTCCGGAGGAGCTTATCATCACCGCCGACACCATGGTTTTTCTGGACGAGGCGCGGCTGGGCAAGCCGAAGGACGAGGCGGACGCCCTCCGCATGCTCACGGCGCTGGCCGGACGCCGCCACACGGTGTGCACCGGCGTCACCGTGCGGCAGGGGGAGAAGATCCTCACCGCCGCCCAGCACACGGACGTGTATTTCCGCCCCGCCTCGGAGGGCGAGCTGCGGGCTTACATCCGCACCGGCGAGCCTATGGACAAGGCCGGCGCCTACGGGGTGCAGGGCAAGGGCGCGCTGCTGGTGGAGCGCATAGACGGCGACTTTTTTAACGTGATGGGTCTGCCCGTGCTGCTGCTGGCGGGCATGCTGAAGGACTTCGGGATCGACCTTTTGGAGTAAGTATATGAAGAATTTTTTCAATAAAATGGGCATATGGATCCTGGCCGCCGCGGTGGTGATCGTGGTGGGGCTTTCCATCCTGTCCGCCACCGGCACGGGTCTGCTGGACAACATCGCCGGCACCATCGCCAGCCCCTTCCGCGCCGCCGGCGCCGCCATAGGCAACTGGTTCGGCTCCGTTTTCGACAAGTTTGACGACGTGGAGGCGCTGCAAAAGGAAAACGAGGAGCTGCGCAAGCGCATTGCCGAGCTGGAGGACGCCAACCGCCAGTCCATCACCGACAGCCAGGAGAACGAACGCCTGCGCACCCTGCTGAATCTGCGCCAGCAGCGGCGGGACTTCACCTTTGAAAGCGCCAAGGTCACCCAGTACGAAAACTCCAACTGGGCCTCCACCCTCACCTTAAACCGCGGCACCAACTGCGGCGTGGCGGTGAGCAACTGCGTGGTGGACGAGACCGGCGCGCTGGTGGGCGTGGTGACGGAGGTGGGTCTGAACTGGTGCACCGTGGCCACGGTGCTGGACACCCAGGCGCAGTTCGGCGTGACAGTGTTCCGCACGGGCGAGGCCGCCGTGGCTATGGGCGACCTGTCCCTCATGCACAGCGGCAAGCTCAAGCTCAGCTATCTCTCCGGCACCAATCCCCCCGTGGGCGGCGACCTGGTGCTCACCTCCGGTCTGGGCGGATACTACCCCTCCGGCCTGGTCATCGGCACTGTGGAGGACGTCCGCACCGACGACTCGGGGCTGACCCAGTACGCCGTGCTGCAGCCCAAGGTGGAGCCGGCCAAGCTGGTGGAGGTGTTCATCATCACCGCCTTCGACATCGTGGACTGAGAGGTGCGCCGTGCAACGCCGTGACTACATTATCAAATGGCTGCTGTATGTGCTGGTGGCTCTGCTGTTCGTGCTGGTGCAGGTGTTCGTGCTGGTGCGCATACGCGTCTGGGGCGTGCATCCCTTCGTGTTTCCGGCCATGGTGGCCATACTGGCCGCGCTGGAGTCTCCTCACGAAAGCGCCATTTTCGCCCTCGCCTTCGGCGTGGTGCTGGATCTCACCGTGCCCGGAGTCATCCCCTGCTTTTACACCGTGAGCTTCATCGTGATCTTCATCGTGTCCCGACTGCTGTCGACCCGCGTGCTGTCGTGGCCGTTTTTCTGCTGTATGCTGTGCGGCACGCTGAGCATCGTGTGCGCCGACCTGCTGAATATGCTCTTTCTCAAAGCCTACGTCAGCTTCTCCCTGAAAACCGCCCTGCTGCTCACGGGCAAGGAGCTGCTGCTGACGATGCCGCTGCTGCCGCTTTTGTATCTGCCGGTCTACCGGATCCGCCGGATCTTCCGGCCGGATTGAGCGGCTACCCCCTTCGGAAAGGAGATCGTCCTGCCATGAAAAAATCCAATCCCTACCGCCGCAGGCTCATTGTTATTTTGAGCTTTCTGGTCGCCGCGCTGGTGTGTTTCGTCGTGGTGCTGTTTAATTATCAGATCGTGAACGGCGACGAGTATCGGGCTTTGTCCGTGGCCGGCACCGCCAAGCGGGAGGTCGTGGAGACCAGCCGCGGCATCATCACCGACCGCAACGGCAAGGTGCTGGTGTCCAACCGTCTGGCCTATACGCTGAAGTTTTCCGACAGCGACTTCGGCAAGGATCAGGCCGCCTGCAACGACGCCGTGTGGCGGCTCATTGAGCTGTGCCAAGCCGAGGGCGTGGAGTGGATCGACCCGTTGCCCCTGACGGCGGAGGCGCCCTACACCCTCTCCACCGAGTCCCCCGGGAAGACCTTTATAAGCTGGCTGAAAACCAATAAGCTCGCCTACACCGGCGAGAGCTCCGTCACCCTCACCGCCAGCAGCGACGAGGTGATGGCGGCGCTGCGCAAGGTGTATAATATCGCCGACGGCTACACCGACCAGCAGGCGCGGCTCATTGCCGGCGTGCGGTACGGCGCGAAAATTTCCGGCGGCTATGTGTTCGCCGAGGACGTGCCCGTGCGGGTCATCAGCCAGGTGGTGGACGGCCACTACGCGGGTGTGTCCACCGGCACCTCCTCCCAGCGGGTGTATAACACCACCTATGCCGCCCATATTCTCGGCCGCGTGAGCCGCATTTTCGCCGAAGACTGGGACAATTACAAGGACAAGGGCTATTCCATGGACGCGCTGGTGGGCAAGGGCGGCGTGGAGGAAGCCTTCGAGAGCTATCTCCACGGCACCAACGGCGTGAAGCTGGTGACCACCGACAAAAACGGCAAAGTCACCGGCGAGCTGTACGCCAAGGAGCCGCAGCCCGGCAACACCGTGGCGCTGACCATTGACCTGGATCTGCAAAAGGTCACGGAGGATTCGCTGGCGGAGAAGATCGGCTCCATGGAGCAGCGGGACGGCCTCACCCGCGGCGGCGCGGCCGCCGTTGTCAGCGTGGGCACCGGCGAGGTGCTGGCGCTGGCCTCCTACCCCACCTACGACCTGAGCCAGTGGGACGAGATGTACGACACATGGAACAAGGACACCGTGGGGCGCCCCATGTTCAACCGCGCCACCGACGGCACCTATGCCCCCGGCTCCACCTTCAAGCTCTGCTCCGCCGTGGCGGCGCTGGAGTCCGGCATTGTGACCCCCTCCACCACCATCGTAGACCGCGGCATCTACACCTACTACACCTTCCCCCAGCCCAAGTGCTGGATCTATAATTCCTACGGCGGCACCCACGGCGCCGTGAACGTGTCTCAGGCCATCACCGTGTCGTGCAACTATTTCTTCTACGAAGTCGGACGCCTTATGGGCATAAAGACGCTGGACAGCTACGCCACGCAGTTCGGTCTGGGGCAGCACACGGGTATTGAGATCGGCGATTCCGCCGGCGTGCTGGCCAGCCCCGAGTATGCCGAGAAGATCGGCGAAACGTGGACGGACGGCCAGACCATCACCGCCGCCATCGGCCAGTCCTACAACCTCTTCACCCCCTTGCAGCTGGCCAACTATGTGGCCACGCTGGTTTCCGGCGGCGACCACTACGAGGCGCATCTGCTGAAAAGCGCCAAATCCTTCGATAATTCCTCCGTTGTCTACGCCTACAACAAGGCGCCCATCAACCACGTGGACATGGCGGACAGCACGCTGGAGGCTGTGAAGAAGGGCGCGCGAGGTCTGGCCACCGGCAGCCTCAGCTATGTGTTCCGCAACTGTGTGGTGGACGTGGGCTGCAAGACCGGTACCGCCGAGACCAGCCAGAAGCTAACCAACGGCTGCTTCGTGGCTTTCGCCCCCTATGACGACCCCCAGATCGCCGTGTGCGTGGTGGCCGAGCAGGGCGGCGGCGGTGCCAATCTGGCGCCCGTGGCGCTGGACATCATCAATGCCTACTTCTCCAGCGCATCCACCACCGAAACCATCGAGGGCGAAAACACCATGCTTCCCTAATACTCCCGCTATGTTTCCAAGGAGGGCAATATTATGTCAACCTATTTTGATTCCCGCGACCCCGCTTGTAAATCCCCCTTCGGTGCCGTTCCCTGCGGCACCGAAGTGTCTTTCGCTGTGTTCTGCACCGACGAGGAGAACATTGCCGGCGGCGAGCTGCGGGTCACGGAGGAATTTGCCGGCAAAGAGCAGGCAGTCCCTCTTTCTTTGAGCGGCGGCGCATGGCGGTGCGTGTATGCCGCCCCTGCTCAGCCGGAGCTGGCGTGGTACAGCTTTTCTCTGCGGCGGCGCAGCGGCGAGACCGTGACGCTGGCGCAGCGGCAGCTGACGGTATATGAGGAGCGCGGCGCCGCGCCGGACTGGTTCGGCCGGGGCGTAAGCTATCAGATTTTTCCGGATCGGTTCTGCCGCAGCCGCTTGCCCGATGCCGCCGGACTGGTGGGCGACCGGACGGTGCATGAAAATTGGCAGGACACGCCGGAGTATCGCCCCGACGAGCGGGGAGAGATCCGCAACCGCGACTTTTTCGGCGGCGATCTGGCAGGGATCATTTCCAAGCTGGACTATCTGAAAAGTCTGGGCGTGACCACCCTGTACCTCAATCCCATTTTTGAGGCGGCCTCCAACCACCGCTACAATACCGCCGACTACATGGCCATCGACCCCATGCTGGGGACGGAGGAGGACTTCCGCGCCTTGTGCCGCGAGGCGCACGCGCGGGGCATGCGGGTGCTGCTGGACGGCGTGTTTAATCACACCGGCAGCGCCAGCCGCTACTTCAACGCCGACGGGTTCTATCCCGACTTAGGAGCGGCGCAGTCGAAGGACTCACCTTATTATAATTGGTATCATTTTTCCCATTGGCCGGATTCTTACGACGCCTGGTGGGGCATCAAGACTCTGCCGGCAGTGGAGGAAAATCAGGCATCCTATCGGGACTTTATCATCCGAAGCGAAAACTCCGTGGTGCGCCACTGGCTGCGCTGCGGCGCCGACGGCTGGCGGCTGGACGTGGCCGACGAGCTGCCCGACGACTTCATCGCCGAGCTGCGGCAGGCCATGGACGCAGAAAAGCCCGACTGCCTGCTTCTGGGCGAAGTGTGGGAGGACGGCAGCAACAAGATCGCTTACGATCGGCGGCGGAAATACTTGCTGGGGCGGGAGACCCACGGGCTGATGAACTATCCCTTCCGCACGGCGGCGCTGGACTGGCTCTGCGGCGGCGATGCGGCGGCCTTTCGGGAGAGCATGGAGCAGCTGCGGGAGAACTACCCCTCCCCCGCCTTTTACAGCGCCATGAACTTTCTCAGCACCCACGACACGCCCCGCGTCCTCACGCTGCTGGGTGGCGAGCCGACCTCCGCGGACAAGGCGGAGCGGGCGGCGGCGCGACTCTCCCCTGCCGGCCGTGAGCTGGCGCGGCGGCGGCTGATGCTGGGGGCGCTGCTGCTGTACGCCTTCCCCGGCTCCCCCACGGTGTACTACGGCGACGAGGCGGGCATGGAGGGCTACGAGGATCCCCTGAACCGCCGCACCTTCCCCTGGGGACAGGAGGACGAGGGGCTGCTGCGTTGGTACAGGCGGCTGGGGCAGCTTCGGGGCGGCCGTCCCTCCTTGCAGCAGGGGGACATCTGCTACCTCTATGCGGACGGAAGTGGGCTGGCCTTGCGGCGGCAATGGGACGGCGAGGTGACAACAGCCGCCATGAACAGCGGAAAAGAGCCGCTTACCATGACGCTTTCGTGGCCGCATCCCATAGCGACGGACGCCATGACAGGGCAGCAGTTTTTGGCTGACCACGGCGCGGTGCGGCTGACCCTTCCGCCGGTGAGCGGCGTGCTGCTGGTGTAACTTTTCCGGTGGGTGTTTCACGTGAAACACCCACTTTTCCTTTTCAAAAAATGTTTCACATGAAACAGGATGTTTTCAAATTTTTTATTATAATCTATTGAAAGAAACTGTGTTCTTGGTATATAATAGCGTGTAAGATAGAATTATGAGGGAGCGAGTGGGCAAATGGCTAAGGTTGTTGCGATCGTGAATCAAAAGGGCGGCGTGGGCAAGACCACCACCTGCGTGAATCTGGCTGCGGCGCTGAAGGCAAAGGGGCTGCGGGTGCTGCTGTGCGACTTTGACCCCCAAGCCAACGCCACCTCCGGCATGGGCGTGGACAAGACCCGCAGCAACGGCGTGTACGACGTGCTCATCAACGGCGTGGAGACCGAAAAAGCCATCGTCACCACCCCCTACGGCGACGTGCTGCCCAGCAGCAAGGCGCTGGCCGGAGCAGGCGTGGAGATGATCGACATGGAGGAGCGGCAGTTCCTGCTGCGCAAGGCGCTGGAGCAGGTGGCGGAGCGGTACGACTACATATTCATCGACTGCCCGCCGTCGCTGGAGCTGCTGACGCTGAACGCCCTGTGCGCCGCCGACAGTTTGCTGGTGCCGCTGCAGGGGGAATACTATGCGCTGGAGGGACTCAGCGACCTCATGGGCACGGTGCGCATCGTGCGGCGTGGGCTGAACCCCAAGCTGGAGATCGAGGGCGTGCTGCTGACTATGTTCGACGGGCGCACCAATCTGGCCATTCAGGTGGCGCAGGAAATCAAGCGCTTCTTCCCCGGCAAGGTGTACAGCACCGTCATTCCCCGCAACATTCGTCTTTCCGAGGCACCCAGCCACGGAAAGCCCATTAACGCATACGACCGCACCTGTCGGGGCGCGGAGGCCTACGGCGCCGTGGCTGAGGAATTTCTGCGGAAAAACGGCGCAGAAAAGGAGGAGTGATTTCCCGTGGCAAGCAATGCAAAAGGCTTAGGCAAAGGGTTGGCCGCCCTGCTGGGCGACAATGTGATGGAAAATCCGGAGGAAAAGAGCAGCCTGTACCTCCCAATTTCGCAGGTGGAAAGCTGCGCCGGACAGCCCCGCAAGCAGTTTGACCCCGATGCGCTGGCGGATCTGGCGGACTCCATTCGGGAGCACGGCATCATCCAGCCCCTGACGGTGCGCAAGCTGCAGTCGGGCTACTACCAGATCATCGCCGGCGAGCGCCGCTGGCGGGCTGCTCGCATGGCGGGGCTTGACCAGGTGCCGGCCATCGTCATTGAGGCCGACGACCGCAAGGCCATGGAGCTGGCCATGATCGAAAACCTGCAGCGGGAGGATCTGAACCCCATCGAGGAGGCCGAGGGCTATCGGCAGCTCATGGAGCAGTATAACCTCACGCAGGAGGAAACCGCCCAGCGGGTGGGCAAGTCCCGCTCCGTGGTGGCCAACGCCCTGCGGCTGCTGAACCTGTGTCCGCCGGTGCGTGCCATGGTGGAGGACGGGCGGCTGTCCAACGGCCACGCGCGAACCATCCTGCCCCTCTCCCCTGCTTTGCAGGAAAAGGCAGCAGATGCTATTTTGAAATCCGACCTCTCCGTGCGCCAGACGGAGCTGCTGGTGAAGAAGCTCACCGCCGAGGAAAAGGAAAAACCCGCCGTGACCACCGGCGGACTGGAAGTGAACTACGCCGAAGAGGCTGCCAAGGCGCTGGGCACCCATCTGGGGCGGGGCTGCAAAATCGTCAGCGGCCGCAAAAAGGGGCGCATCGAGCTGGAATACTACGGAGTGGACGACCTGAACAACCTCCTGGACGCCCTAAACGCCCTGAAGCTGAAATAAAATTGTTTCACATGAAACAGAACGGAGAGAACATCCATGCTGGACATTAAATTTGTGCGGGAGAATCCCGAGCTTGTAAAGGAAAACATTCGCAAGAAATTTCAAAACGCCAAGCTGCCTCTGGTGGACGAGGCCATTGCTCTGGACGCCGAGCGGCGGCAGGCCATTGCCGACGGCGAGGCTCTGAAGGCCGAGCGCAACAAACTGTCCAAGGCCAACGGCCCCCTGTTCGGCCAGCTGAAAAAATGCATCGACGAGGCCAAAAAGGCGGAACTCCAGGCGCAGATCGACGCCAACAACGCCGCCGTGAAGGCAGACGCCGAGCGCATGACCCAGCTGGAGGCCAAGAAGGAGCATGCCGAGGCGGCGCTGAACAAAATTATGATGGTCATTCCCCAGATGATCGACCCCGCCGTGCCCATCGGCAAGGACGACAGCTGCAACGTGGAGGTGGAGCGCTTCGGCGAGGCCAAGGTGCCGGAGTTTGAGATCCCCTATCACACGGACATCATGGAGCGCTTTGACGGCATCGACATGGACGCCGCCGGCCGCGTGTCCGGAAACGGATTTTACTATCTGCTGGGCGACATTGCCCGTATGCACGAAGCTGTGCTGGCCTACGGCCGCGACTTTATGATCAACAAAGGCTTCACCTACTGCATTCCCCCATTCATGATCCACGGCAACGTGGTGGAGGGCGTCATGAGCCAGATAGACATGGACGGCATGATGTATAAGATCGAAGGCGAAGACCTCTACCTCATTGGCACCAGTGAGCACTCAATGATCGGCCGCTACATCGACCAGATCCTGCCCGAGAGCGCCCTGCCCCAGACCCTCACCTCCTACTCCCCCTGCTTCCGCAAGGAAAAGGGCGCCCACGGCATCGAGGAGCGGGGCATCTACCGCATCCACCAGTTTGAAAAGCAGGAGATGATCGTGGTCTGCAAGCCCGAGGAGAGCAAGGACTGGTACGAAAAGCTGTGGCGCTACAGCGTGGAGCTGTTCCGGTCGCTGGACATCCCCGTGCGGCAGCTAGAGTGCTGCTCCGGCGATCTGGCCGACCTGAAGTGCCGCTCCTGCGACATTGAGGCGTGGTCGCCCCGCCAGCAGAAATATTTTGAGGTGTGCTCCTGCTCCAATCTGGGCGACGCACAGGCGCGCCGGCTGAAGATCCGCTACAAGGACGAGAGCGGCAAAATGCAGCTGTGCCACACCCTGAACAACACCTGCGTGGCGCCACCCCGCATGCTCATCGCCCTGCTGGAGAACAACCTGCAGGCCGATGGCCGCGTGCTGATCCCCAAGGTGCTGCAGCCCTACATGGGCGGCACGGAAGTGCTGGTTCCCAAGCATTGATGCATCTGAAAAGGAGAAGAAAGCTATGAAAAAGTTCTTTTTGGAATTCAAGGAATTCGCCATGCGGGGCAACGTGCTGGACATGGCCGTGGGCGTTATTCTGGGCGGCGCGTTCGGAAAGATCACTACATCTCTGGTGAATGACGTGTTCATGCCCCTCATCGGCATGCTCATCGGCGGCGTGGATCTGGGCAAGCTGAACATCGTTCTCAAGCCCGCCACGGACACCGCCGAAGCCGTCACGCTGGGCATCGGTACATTTCTCACGACCATCATCGACTTTGTGTTGGTGGCCTTTGTGATCTTCCTGATGATAAAAACCATCAACCGTTTCCGCAGGAAAAAAGAGGAAGAACCCGAACCGGAGGAGCCGAAAGACCCCACCACCGAGGAGCTGCTGGCGGAGATCCGCGACCTGCTGAAGGAGCAGAAATAATTTGGAAACGATTCTGAAGGAGGGGCTGATCACGCTGCGGCTGGACACGGCGGCCATCCCAAAGCTGACGGAGTTTTCCCGCCTGCTGCTGGAAAAAAACAAGGTCATGAACCTAACCGCCATCACGGCGCCAAAGGACGTGGCCACGCTGCACCTGCTGGACTCCGCCTACCTGCTGACGCTGGCCGACTTCGCCGGCAAAAGCGTGGTGGACGTGGGGACGGGCGCGGGCTTCCCGGGCATGCCCATGGGCATCCTGTGCAGGGACGCTTCCCTGACCCTGCTGGACAGTCTGGGCAAGCGCATCGACTTTCTGCGGGACGCGGCGGCGGCGTTGAAGCTGGAAAATATTTCCTGTGTCCATGCACGGGCGGAGGAATTTGCCGCAGAGCATCGGGAAAATTATGATGTGGCCGTGTCCCGTGCGGTGGCGGCGCTGCCGGTGCTCAGCGAGCTGGCGCTGCCGCTGGTGAAGACGGACGGGCTGTTTCTGGCCATGAAATCCGTGGATTCGGATGGCGAGATCGACGCTGCGCGAGGCGCCATTGGGCAGCTGGGCGGGCGGATCGAGAGGATCGACGACTACGCCGTGCCCTGCACGGACATCCGGCATCGGGTGGTGGTCATCCGTAAGGTGCGCCCCACGCCGGCGCAATTTCCCCGCGCGTTTGCCAAAATCAAAAAATCTCCTCTGAAATAAGGAGGCATAATGGGCAAGATCATTGCCGTGGTGTCCGGCAAAGGCGGCACCGGAAAAACTACATTTACCTCCAACATCGGCTTCGCGCTGGCCTCCATGGGAAAAAAGGTGCTGTGTCTGGACTGCGACATCACGCTGCGGAATCTGGATCTGGCGCTGGGACTCAGCGACAGCGCGTTCATGGACTTTTCCGACGTGATGAGCGGACGATGTACGCTGGAGGAGGCGACGGTGCACCACGGCAAGTACCCCTCCCTGTTCCTGCTGGCGGCGCCGCTGGCCTTTGACGGCTTCCGTGTGGAGCCGGCGCAGGTGAAGGCGCTCATGGCGGAGATACGGGAGAAATTCGACTTCTGCCTGGTGGACGCTCCGGCGGGGCTGGGGCAGGGCTTCCGCATGGCCACGCAGGAGGCGGATCACGTGGTGGTGGTGACCACGACGGACGTCACCGCCCTGCGGGACGCCCAGCGCACGGTGATGGAGCTGGAGCGCTTCCCCAACGGGAAGGTGCATCTGGTGGTGAATCGGGTGGCGAAAAAGCTCATGAAGCAGCTGCACACCACCATCGACGACGCCATGGACGCCGCCGGACTTCCGCTGCTGGGCGTGGTGCCGGAGGATTCGGACATCCCGCGGTGTCTGAATCAGGGCATCCCCTTGCGGGACGACAATTTCTACGCCGCGCGGGCTTACTACAACATCGCAAGACGCATCGACGGGTTCAAAGCCCCGCTGATGAAGATATAAATGGCTGCCGAAAAACCACCCTCTGTCATTCCGAGGAGCGCTGCGACGTGGGAATCCGTACCTCGCTATTCAAAAAAAGAATAGATATGGATTTTGGAGTACGGATTGCGAACCAGTCTGCGGACCGGTTCGCAATGACAGAACTTATTCAGAAGATAACCTTATACGCACAGAAAGGAGAGCGCAACTATGAATATCGCACTGATCGCTCACAACAATCGCAAGGAACTCATGGTCCAGTTCTGCACCGCCTACTGCGGCATTCTGGCCAAGCACACCCTCTGCGCCACCGCTACCACCGGCCAGATGGTGGCCGAGGCCACGGGGCTGACCATCCACCGCTTCATGAGCTTTTATCACGGCGGCGGCCAGCAGATCGGCGCTCGCATCGCCTACAATGAGCTGGACATGGTGCTGTGCTTCGACGACCCCAACACCAAGGAGCCGTCCCCCGACATCATCTATATCTCCCGCCTGTGCGACAAGAACAACATTCCCTACGCCAGCAACATCGCCACGGCGGAAATGCTGGTGCTGGGTCTGGCACGAGGCGATCTGGACTGGCGCGAGGTGGTTAATCCCAAGAGCAACCCCTTCACCGCTTGACATTTGCCCGACAATGGACTAAAATAATGTGAAATACCGCGATAACGGAGCAAGAGTAGATCTGTCCCTGTCGGCGCAGAGAGGCACGCCATCGGCTGAAAGCGTGCTGCGGCACACAGAAGGAAGACAGCTCCAGCAGCGGGGATGGAAACATCCACGGCTCGCTCCCCGTAACAGGAGCGCCAAAGGGCTTCCCCATGGGAGCCGAAATTGGGTGGCACCACGAAGCGATGCGCTCTCGTCCCAATGCACGGGACGGGAGCGTTTTTTGTTTCCCACGACCGAAATTTATCGTAAAAGGAGAATACGAACATGGCAAAAATGACACCCCGCACCCTCTCGGGCTTTATGGAGCTGCTGCCCCAGCCGCAGCAGCAGATGGAGCGGATGATGCAGATCCTGCGGGAGACCTACTCCCTCTACGGCTTCACGCCGCTGGATACGCCGGTCATCGAGGCCAGCGAGGTGCTGCTGGCCAAGGGCGGCGGCGAGACCGAAAAGCAGATCTATCGCTTTCAGAAGGGCGACGCCGATCTGGCGCTGCGCTTTGACCTGACGGTGCCGCTGGCCAAGTATGTGGCGCTCCACGGCGGTGAGCTGAGCTTCCCCTTCCGCCGCTACCAGATCGGCAAGGTCTATCGGGGCGAGCGGGCGCAGAGAGGACGGTTCCGCGAGTTTTATCAGGCGGACATCGACGTCATCGGCGACGGCAAGCTGGACATCACCAACGAGGCGGAGATCCCCTCCATTATTTATCAGACCTTCACCCGTCTGGGGCTGAAGCGGTTCCAGATTCGGGTGAACAACCGGAAAATTCTGAACGGGTTTTACGCCATGCTGGGGCTGACGGAGCAGTCCGGCGCCATCATGCGCACCGTGGACAAGCTGGACAAGATCGGCGCGGAAAAGGTGCAGGCGCTGCTGCTCTCCGACTGTGGCATTACAGAGGAGCATGCGGCGGAAATTCTGAAGTTTATCGCTATCACCGGCTCCAACAGCGACGTGCTGGCGGCGTTGGCGGGCTACGGTGGGCGAAACGTGCTGTTTGACCAAGGGCTTTCGGAGCTGAACACCGTGGTGAAGTATCTGGCGGACTTCGGCGTGCCGGAGGAAAACTTCGCCGTGGATCTCACCATCGCCCGCGGTCTTGACTACTACACCGGCACCGTGTACGAGACCACGCTGCTGGATCATCCGGAGATCGGCTCTGTGTGCTCCGGCGGACGGTACGACAATCTGGCCGAGTACTACACCGACCGGCAGCTGCCCGGCGTGGGCATTTCCATCGGTCTGACGCGGCTGTTCTATGTGCTGGGCGAGCAGGGGATGCTGAATCCCGCGTTGCCCACCGCTCCGGCGGACGTGCTGGTGCTGCCCATGACGGAGGATCTGGCGCCGGCGATCACGCTCTCCACCCGACTGCGGGCGGCAGGGGTGCGCACCCAGCTCTACACGGAGCAGAAAAAGTTCAAGGCGAAGATGAACTATGCCGACAAGATCGGCGTGCCGTATGTGATCTTTTTGGGCGACGACGAGATCGCCGCCGGTGTGGTGGCCTGCAAGGACATGGCCACCGGCGAGCAGACGAAGCTGGGGTTTGACGAAACGCTGGCGCTGATCCGGAGCGGACTGGCGGAGAAGAACAAGGGCGCGGTGATTTTGGAGTAAGGACGGAGCCTGCCTGCGAGGGCGTGAGGAGGACGGATTGCCACGTAGCTTCGCTCCTTGCAAGGGCGTTTTTGAAAACAAGGCGTAATATTATATTAAATTAATACAATTCATTATCAAAAAACAGGAGGAAGAAACCATGATGCAAATGCGTACACACACCTGCAATCAGCTGCGGCTTGCCGACGTGGGCAAGAGCGTGAAGATCGTAGGTTGGATGGAAAACGTCCGCGAGGTGGGCAGCAATCTGGCCTTTGTGGTGCTGCGGGACTTTTACGGCACCACCCAGGTGGTGGCCGAGAGCGAGGACATGCTGGCCATTATCAAGGATCTGAACAAGGAGTCCACCATCAGCGTGGAGGGCGTGGTGCGCGAGCGCGCCAGCAAGAACCCCAAGCAGGACACCGGCGACATCGAGGTGGTGCCCAGCAAGATCGAGGTGCTGGGGCGCTGCCGCTACAACAGCCTGCCCTTTGAGATCAACCGCAGCCGCGAGGCCGACGAGACCCAGCGGCTGAAGTACCGCTATCTCGATCTGCGCAATCCCGCCGTGAAGCGCAACATCATCCTGCGCTGCCAGGTGGTGGCCGCCCTCCGCGCCGCCATGATGGAGCACGGCTTTTTGGAGATCACCACTCCCATCCTCACCGCCTCCTCCCCTGAGGGCGCGCGGGACTATCTGGTGCCCGCCCGCAAGCATCCCGGCAAGTTCTATGCGCTGCCCCAGGCGCCCCAGCAGTTCAAGCAGCTGCTGATGACCTCGGGCTTTGACCGCTATTTCCAGATCGCCCCCTGCTTCCGCGACGAGGACGCCCGCGGCGACCGCAGCCCCGGCGAGTTCTACCAGCTGGACATGGAGATGGCCTTCGCCACCCAGGACGACGTGTTCGCCGTGCTGGAGGATGTGCTGCCCCCGATCTTTGCCAAGTTCGGCACTTACAGCGTGGCCTCCGCCGCCCCCTTCCGCCGCATCCCCTATTTGCAGTCCATGGAAACCTACGGCTCCGACAAGCCCGACCTGCGCATCGACCTGACGTGCAAAAACGTCAGCGCCCTGTTTGCAGACAGCGAGTTTGAGGTGCTGCGCGGCCAGACCGTGAAGATGGTGGACATCACGAACTGCACCCTCACCCGCAAGCAGATTGAGAAGCTGCTCACCGACTGCGAGGTGCAGTCCGGCAGCAAGGGCTACTGGTTCAAGGTGGACGAAAACGGCGAGATCGCCGGCGGCATCGGCAAGTTCGTGGCGCCGGTGAAGGAGGAGCTGGCGAAGGTGCTGGCGCTGAAGCCCAACACTTTGGTGGTGGTGGCAGCCGGCGAGAGCGCCACCAAGTCCGTGGGCGTGATGATCAAGACCTTCGGCGCCGCCTGCGAGGGGCACATGGACAAGGAGCGCTACGAGTTCTGCTGGATCGTAGACTTCCCCATGTACGAGATCGGCGACGAGAGCGGCGAGCTGGAGTTCTGCCACAACCCGTTCTCTATGCCCAGCGGCGGCATGGACACCCTGCTCAAGGCCGAGCGGGGCGAGATGGATCCCCTGGACATCATGGCCAACCAGTACGACCTGGTGTGCAACGGCGTGGAGCTGTCCTCCGGCGCCGTGCGTAACCATGACCCCGAGATCATGATCAAGGCCTTCGAGATGGTGCGGCTGGGCGAGGAGGACGTGAAGAAGAAGTTCCCCGCCATGTACAACGCCTTCTGCTACGGCGCGCCCCCCCACGCCGGCATCGCCCCGGGCGTGGACCGCATGGTGATGCTGCTGGCGGGCGAAAGCTCCATCCGCGAGATCATCCCCTTCCCCATGAACAAGAACGCGCAGGACATCATGATGGATGCCCCGTCCACCGTGGAGCAGAAGCAGCTGGACGAGCTGCATATTGCTCTGGTAGGGCAGCTGGAGGAGTAAGCTTCGGACTTTGCGCCTGACCTGTGCTGCTTCTGCTCCACAACAAGCGTTTTGCGCAGCAAAACCTTGCCGCAGGCGGAATTCACTTCCGCCGAGGATTGAAATTTATGCGAGGGGACCCCGCAAAATGCCCCGCCATTTTGCGGGGAGTGCAGAAGCAGCCGGACGAGCTGCATATTGCTCTGGTAGGGCAGCTGGAGGAGTAAGCTTCGGACTTT
>OLSB01001066.1_pt1 | contig 28737 bp, 28 predicted proteins | sample 1672071 | NCBI WGS metagenome assembly OLSB01 (sample SAMEA3136642, study PRJEB25190) | human gut metagenome | biome: human gut; feature: human-associated habitat; material: faeces | place: Austria | collected 2013 | reverse complement strand
AGCAATCGGAATAATGTACGATAAGCGCATTGAGAAGCCCGAAGAGAACAATGAAGAGCCGCGCACTGTTCCAAGAAATGTTCTGCAGAATAATGATAACGGTAAATTGGATTTCATTTTTCAAGCGGCTATTCTTTCAACAAAAACCGAAGATTTTAGCGAAGAAGAACGGCTTAATTTGGCTTTCGGCGAGAAATCCGATTTTAATCGTATGGCTTTTATTACACAGTTCGCAAATTTTGGGGTAACAAAACTCACAGAGTTAATAGGTGCGTCCACTATTGAGTCGATGGAAAACATTAAAAATTTCTTTTCATCAACTGTTGAAGGGAGAAATTTTGACATCGATACTCTTCCTGACGACATCTTGCTGTCGGAATAATTAAATAGAAGTATTGACAAAATGCGACAAGCGCGATATACTAAAGTATATACTTAAGCACATACTTTAGTATATCACGCTTTTTTGTGAGGTGCATTATGAATTTTTCTTATAAATTTCCTGCCGTAATGGGCATCCAAGCAGGAAAAGAGTACTATATCTCAATGGTTCCGCTTAAATTACTTTCAAAACTGTTCCCTTCAGAAGAAGATATTGTTTTACCGGAATATCGAGCTCAAAGAAGAATTAATGAGGCACGTATACCAGAAATTAAAAACTATATTCTTGAAAATAGAGATTCATATGTATTTTCAGCTTTGTCGGCGTCGATTGATGGCAAGTTTGAATTTCAATCAAACAACAGTGGCGCCGGGGTACTTGAAGTTGATATGAACGCAGTGTTCTTAATTAACGACGGACAACACCGAAAAGCAGCTATTGAAGCCGCTATGCAAGAAGATCCAACACTTGGAGATGAATCGATCTCCATTGTATTCTTTGAAGATGATGGATTGTCTCGAAGTCAACAGATGTTTACGGATTTAAACAAGCATGCAGTTAAGACTTCAAATTCTTTGGCAACACTGTATGATTCACGTGATGAAATTGCTATGGCAACAAAAAAAGTTATAGATGAAGTGCTGTTTTTCAAGAAATACACCGATAAGGAACGTGATATTCTTGGAAAAAATTCTTCAAATTTATTCACTCTCAATTCAATTTACAAGGCAAATCAAAAGATTTTACATGGGGATTCTTGTAAACAAGATGATGAACAATTCTTAATAAAATACTGGACTCTGGTTTCTGAAAATATAAATGAGTGGCAAGAAGTCATGAATAAGACTTTGACTAAGAAAGATTTGCGAGAAAACTATATTGCCACATTAGCTATTACAATCAATTCCTTAGGAAGACTTGGCAGATGCTTTTACGATGATAAAAACATCGATATGGAAACATATTTAAAGAAGCTAAAGAAAATCGACTGGCTGAGATCGAACAAAGATTGGAAATGCCGTGCAATTAGAGAAAACGGAAAAATCTTAAATAGTGATGAAGCAACAATACTAATGTGTTCAAAAATCAAAAGCATTATAGGGTTAGAACTATCAAAGGAAGAAAAACAAAAAGAAAAACAATTATTGGAGAATAAGTGATTATGGCATATACTGGAGAATTTAAAGTGTTTGAAGACATTATTCAAGAAATGTCTATAGTTTATCAACACGATAATAGACCTTGGATGATCGGGTTTAGCGGTGGTAAAGATTCAACTATGTTGTGTTGTTTGGTTATGGAAATGATTCAGAGACTGCCTACGAACAAACGCACAAAGACTGTGTATATCGTTTCCTCTGACACAATGGTTGAAAACCCGATAGTAAAGAACTATATGCACAAAATGTCTAAGATGATTAATGAGGCTGGAGCACACTTAAATGTAAAAGCGGATATTATATATCCTAAAATCGAAGATACTTTTTGGGTCAAGGTAATTGGGCTTGGCTATCCCACTCCTGAACCTCCTGGATTCCGCTGGTGTACAGAGCGATTGAAGATTCACCCAATGAATGCTTATACATTAGAAAAAATCAAAAGTAACGGAGAGGTTATACTTCTTTTAGGTGTTAGAAAAGCTGAAAGTACATATCGTGCAAATAATATCAGAAGTAGAGAAATCGAAGGTAAACTACTTGTTCCTCACAACGATATTGAGAATGCATATGTCTATAACCCTTTGACGGAAATACCAAATGAAGAAGTGTGGAAATTCTTGTTGAAGGAAGACGGCATTTCTCCTTGGGGCTCTGATAATAAGTATTTGTTTTCTTTGTACCAAGGTGAAAATCTGGGTGAAGAAAAGAGTGTAATCGGCGAAATAGACAACGATAAAATTACGGTTACCGGCAATTCTCGTTTTGGCTGTTGGATTTGCACGATGGTCAAGGAAGACAAGTCTCTTAAAGCTTTTATTGACCGTGGAGAAAAATGGCTTATACCCCTCAGAGATTATAGAAACTGGTTAGTTGAACTTCGTTCCACTCCTTCCGCTCGTGAATACAAAAGAAGAAACGGCTCAATGTATCGCAAAGCTGATGGAGAGTTAGGACAAGGCCCTTTTACAATGCAAACGAGAATCGAAATGCTTAGACGGTTATTGAAATTACAAGTTCAAACCGGTCTTGAGCTCATTACCATGGAAGAACTTAAGCAAATCGACAAAACCTGGGATTCAGAGGGCGACCTATCAAGGAGAACTTTGGTTGATCTATACCGAGAAATCACGGGACAAAAACTACCTTGGGATGACTATAAAATTGCTGTATTTCCAGAAGAAATAATTGACGAAATTAAAAGGCAGTGTGCAGATAATGATGTCGAATTTGAAATGATTTCAAAACTCATTATTGAGATTGAAGCTAATAAAAACTATACAAGAAGCACAATGGTAACAAAGGCGTTTGATCGTATATTAAATCAAGGCTGGCTTCATTTTGATACTATTGAGAAAGGTTTGAAAAAATGAAGATTGATAAAATATCGCTGTTCAATTTTGGTTCTTATGAAGGACTTACAGAATTTGACACAAAAGTTCAGGACGATAGAAACATTATTTTAATAGGCGGTAAAAACGGCGCCGGTAAAACGACTCTTTTTACAGCAATGAGATTGTGCCTTTATGGCTTTATGAGCATGGGGTATAAGAATATAAATTCGTTTTATAATCGTTCTATTATTAAATTGATAAACAATAACGCCAAACTCAAAAAGCCCGCAATTGCCTATGTCCAAATAAATCTTTCGTTGGCAAACGGACAAGGATTAGATTTTTATGAGCTAAAGCGGTCTTGGATATTAACTGATAATATTTCGGAAACATTTATTGTAATCAAAAACGGAGTTGAACTATCTCAAAGCGAAACAGCGGATTTCGAAAAGTACATTCTTTCGTTAATTCCTCCGGAATTGTTTAATCTGTATTTTTTTGATGGTGAAAAAATAGCTGACTTCTTTATGAATGAGGGCAGCAATACCAGAATCAAAGATGCTTTTTTGACACTTTGTGGGTATGATACCTTCGATATAATGCGCAAAAACTTTAAGAGAGTTAGTTCAGACAATCAATCGGTAGGTTCATTAAACAATTATGTTTCGGCAAAAGAAAATTATGAGGTTGCAAAAAACGAACGGGCGATTTCAGAGCAAGCTTTAAGCATCTGCAAATCTGACTTGGATACCTGTGAGTCAGATCTTGTCGCTTTAGAAAAGAACTATTCAAAAAAAGGTGGAATAACCCAAGAAGAATTGAATGAAAAAATTCTGCAATTGAAAGAGGAAGAAAAAAAGAGAGAAAACTGGAATACTATTCTCAAGCGTTGGGCAAATGATATTATTCCATTTGTTATGGTAAAAGACCAAATCGAAGAAGTAAAAAGACAAATTAATTCAGAGAATGACTATTTAAAATATAAGAATTTCTGCGAAATTTTAGAATCAGAATCAATATTAGCTATCTTAAATAATCAAAACCTTTCGTTGGATTTAGTGGAATCTACTGCAAAAAAAGAGTACGGTAACAATAACAATCACATTTTGGATCTCTCCCTTGAACAAAGTTCTGCTTTATTGTCTCAGCTTAATACTATTCTTAATTTTAACGCAGAAAAAATTGTAAAATGCAAAACACTAATTAAACGCTCGCTTAAAATTGCTGCTCAAATTCGCAAAGAACTTGAGAACAGCAGTGTAGATTCCGTGCAAGAATATATGAAAAATCGCGCAGCTCTTTTAGAAAAGAAAAGTTTGTTGTTAAACAATCAAATTGAGCTTGAACAGGAATTGCAAGCGAAATCAGATCGCGAGATACAAACCGAAGGTGAATTCAAAAAAGCGCAAGTTATTCTTGAAGAGGAATTAAAACGTGCTTCTATAAATGATATTGCAGCCAAGTCGATTGTTATGTTGGACAAGTTGCAAGCCATTTTGTATCACAAGCAAATTTCACGAGTTGAATCTTTCTTTAGAAAAGAAATATCAACCTTAATGCGTAAAGCAAATTTTATTGACGATATTCACATTGATGATGACTTTAATATTCATATTTACCGAAATGAAACAATCAGTTTTTCAAAAATATTAGAAACTGTGTATTCAAATTCTCAAGATCAACTAATCTCTTTATTTGGAGAAGCGGCAATTAACAAAATAATGCTTGCAGCTCCCAGTGGCAATATTTTTGATGCAATGGAACAGTTGAAAATGAGACGAATAACGGCTCTTGTTTTGCCAATAGAAATTGACAAGACTTCGCTTTCAAACGGCGAAAAACAAATTTTTATTATGGCAGTGTACCATTCTCTTGTTCAGCTATGCACTCATGACATTCCCTTTATAATTGATACGCCGTTTGCAAGAATTGATACAGAACATCGTAAGAATATTTCAAAGTATTTCTTCAGCAAATTAAACGGTCAGGTGTTTATTCTTTCAACAAACGAAGAAATCAATTCTGAACATGTAAAAATTATGAAGAATAAAATTTTGGCTACATATATGCTCGAGAATACGGATAATAAGCGCACACTTGTGGAAAAAAACACTTATTTTGAGGGGTAATGCAAATGGTATTTAAAATAAGAACTTCCAAAAAAACAATGACTTGCTTTGAGGAAATATCTGCAAGTGAAAATTTACAGCCATTTGCTCTTTCCAAGCTTGCCATTTCAATGTCCTTGAAAAGTAAAAGACCTTTAGAGGAAAACGATTTTCATACAGATAATAATGGCTTGGAACTCAATAGGCAAACAATCACCGGCGAATATGATGCACTATACAAAAGTCTTATTGAATTGTTTGAAAAGAAGCACATAAACGATGATGATTATTTTCAAAAGTATTTAAAAGCTCACCTTGACCGCGGAGCAAGGATGATTTTTAGTGAGTTTAAATATAATAAAGATTTTCTTCTTTCATTAATAAAAACAGAGAAAGGAATATAATTTGGTGGTGAATAGCATGAATGATTTGCTCGGAATAATTGCTCCCCTTAGAAAATTTCTGTCTCAAGAGGAAGAGAGAATACATGTTAAAGGACTGGAAGATGATTTATTAACATTGCCAGCTAACCGAACATACATAATCCCTGACTTTCAAAGAGAAATTCGCTGGAACGAAGATAATGTTTCCATGTTAATCGACGATTTAAAAAGTAGTCCGTGCTTTTTAGGAAATATTATTTTAACACAACATAAAGATAGCAAATACTCCGTTATTGATGGACAACAACGATTAACTATTCTTACAATGATTATTAAGTGTATATATTTGTTACATGGAAATAGAATTGAAGTCGTTTTGCCATGCAATTTAGAAATTGAAAGCTTTGCTGGTTTTTCGGTATTGTTGGGGAATGATTTTGATGTAATATCTGTTTCATCTGAAAATATCAAAGAATCTGATAAGCTTCATCAAGCCGAAAAATATCAAAAACTATGGGAATTTATCAAAAGTCACAAAGAAATAGTAGATATAAAAGAGGCTTCACGGCTATTAGATAACCTCACAAAAAGCCAAGTAAATATTATACTTAATCAATCAGACGACATAAAAGATGGAATAAGGTATTTCATAGATGTTAATCTAAAGGGCAAGCAATTGGATGCGGAAGATATTTTCAAGAGTTATTTGTTTAAGAATGATACACGCAAAGAGATTCGAGAGTTATGGTATCAGTTTAAAACAAATGTGGTCAATGCAGAAAAAAACAAAATAGACTATCCTTTATTGAAATATATTGAACATTTTCTTTATTGTGACCTTTATAAAGATCCAAAATATAAAGGAATGGAGTTTGGAGATGATTTTCGATTAAAAAAAGAATTTAAAACTAAAGAGGAAATTCCAGAAATTCATAGAAAAGGCAGCCATATTATTGAGGTAATTTCCGATAATCAATATATGAGAAATATGTTTATAAGGCTTAATAATATCATTCTTATTATGAATAGAATTGCAAAAACTTCTTCTTCCGATCCTGAGTTTGAAATATACTTTCCTTGTATCAATGGAAAAAAACATATTGATAGAGTGGAATATAATATTTTTCATAATATAATCAAAAAGATGCTTCGTGAATCAAATTTGCTTCCTAAGGCGCTGGTTATGAAATATATTTTAGAAGTATTGCTTGATGATAGTGCAAAGGACATTGAAGAATATCAAAAAATATATGGCGTTTATCTTCTCGCAGTTCTATTTATTGTTTTTGAAAACTCAAAAAGCAAGGATATACTGTTAGGAGTGCTTAAAGCCGAAAGTTCACTGTGGTACAGCGAAGCAGTTTCACAAATCAAGTCATACTTCTCAACAGATAAAATCACCGATACTCGATTATTAGCTCAATACAAGATTGTTTCTTCCAAGGATGCTGAGGATTATCGTTTTAGGTGTAAATCGTTGGCAACTATATATAATTATTTTAAAGTTCAAAAAGACAAAGTTATTGTTCAAAAAAAGCAAGAGTTAAATTCTTACATCAATGATGGTAGCCGTTATTCGATTGAACACTTTATTATTAGTGAATCACAACAGCGTCAAATGATGATTAAAAATAAAGAAGCCATGTTTACATATACGCTTGATGAAAAAATATATAAAAAGTATGTTAATAGCATTTTCAATTTTATTTTTGTCTCTCAAAATTTAAACTCAGATTTGGGCAACTATTGGCTTCCATCAAAATTAAATGTTATTAAGAGCAATGTCATAGAATGTGAATATTCTCAATTAGTAATAAAGCATTCACTAAAAATCGCCCAAAAAATGCAAAGTCTTTCTTTGGAAGAAGATAACTTCAAAGATTCGCTTGATTTATTTTTTGCACGTGACTATAAAGATCAATATCTTGAATTGTCAAAAACAGTTTTAGATGCGGTAATAGAAAGAATTAAGAATTAAAAAAGTGAATAAGCCAAACTACATACTTCGGGCGGAATTGTATTGTAATAGTCATAGTTGCTAAACTCGTAGATTTTGCCAGGCAAATAGGTAAAGATGACATGGTAGATAATATCGTATCTGGGGACAAGTTCTTTTAGTACCTATGCGCTGTACAATCCTTGTGCGAACCACCCATTCGACGGGGGCTTTGCTTTTCTATGAGTTTTATATTTTGTATTATCCCTCTCGTGCTACGGCGCGGGAGGGATTTTTTATGCTGTTTTTTAAAAGTGTGAGAAAATATTTGGCTCAAAACAAGTATTTTTCTGCCGCTTGATAAGTAGGGGCTGAAAAGTCTACCAAGAAAAAAGTTTTACTGTGGGGGTTAATTTTTCGGCGGTTTTTCAGCAATCCAATATAGAGGGTTGAAAAGCTCGGCAGGTGAATATGAGCGTATGAACACGCCGAGAGAATCAGATCCAAAATGTTCTTTGACAATTGAATAACCGACCGAATGGAATGTGGTCGTGGAATTTCCTTTTACAAAAAGTGTGTGCGGGAACCTCAGAAAAATGGTAAAGAAACAGCAGTCCGACAAAACGGCAAAGAAAAGCGGAGCAAAAAATCTCATCATCAAAAAATATTTTTCTGAAAACTATGCATATTTTCTCCCGTTTTTGACGTTAGGTGAGAGGAAGAAAGGAGTGGTGCTTATGGGCTACTAAAAAGCCGTGGCTATACGCGGCTGTAAAATGTGTAAGAATAGCGAGCATAGGTTTTGTATAGCCAAAACCGGAGCGCACATTCGTGCGAAGGGGGCGTTCTCGCCTGCCGGCTCGGTCAGCGCTTCTGCCTTCGGCAGAGGTGTCCACCGGACACCCGCGCCCCCTAAAACCCCGCAGAAAGGTTGTGCTAATGAGAAGCAGAAACATTCAAATTCCACTCCGTTTGTCAGAAGAAGAATACGCTGTGCTTATGAAAAAAGTCGGCAAATGCAGATGCTCAAGAGAAAGCTATATCCGCAGTCTGATAAACGGCTTCTCGCCTAAAGAAGCACCGCCGGCAGACTATTATAAAATTCTTTCAAAAATCAGTCGCGAAAGTGCAAACCTAAATCAGTTGCTTATTGTTGCCCGTACCAAAAACTTTATCGACGCCCCACAGTTGCGAAAGCTTATGGAGGAGATACGGGCGACAAATAAAATGCTTTGGCAAACTTTTTCCGAGGAACGCAATGGCAACCACTAAGATATGGGACATTCGCGGTCGTGTAGATAAGCTGATCCGTTATGTTGTCAATCCGGAAAAGACCGCCGACCTTGAATACGCGGCAGCGATGCACACTATCGAAAATGTTATTGAATACGATGCTGATTCAATGAAAACCGAACAGCATTTATTTGTTACAGGCGTGAACTGTGATGAGAATAACGCCGTGAATGAATTTATGGGCGCAAAAAGACTTTGGAAAAAGACCGGAGGAATAGTCGCATATCACGGTTATCAATCGTTCGCTGCCGGTGAGGTTGATGCAAAAACAGCACATGAAATCGGGGTAAAACTTGCAAAAGCACTTTGGGGAGATAGATTTCAAGTTGTTGTGAGCACTCATTGCAACACGGGACATTATCATAACCACTTTGCGCTTAATTCAGTTTCATATACAGATGGCAAACGGTACTATGATAACAAGGAAACCTATAATCGTATGCGTAAGGAATCGGACCGGCTCTGCAAAGAGTACGGTCTTTCTGTTATAAAAAGCCCGAAAGCCAAAGGCAAAAGCTATGCCGAATGGAAAGCAGAATTTGAAGGCAGACCGACTGTGCGCGGTACTATCCGAGAAGCCATAGATATTGCCGTAAGCGGTTCGGGCAGCCGACTTGAATTTCTTGACGCAATGGATCATATGGGATTTATCATAGACCAAAGCGGTAAGTATCCGAAAATAAAGCATATCGGAGGAGAGCGCTTTGTGCGTTTCAATTCTCTCGGTCCGGGTTATTCACCGGAGGAAATCTTTGAGCGTATCCGGTATAACGAATATCCCGAGTTCCCGGAAGTACCGCCGCAGGAGTCACCGCCGCAGATTTTTGACGGACAAACCGAGCGCGTTGCGGCTATGAATTACACGGCGGTTTATCACTGCTTCGTAACGGCTTTGAAAATCACGACGGAAAGACCGAATACAAACAAAAAAATGTGCTTTCTTGTTCGCGAGGATCAGGGCAAAATGCGAAGCTATTCCGATCAGCTTTTGATGCTGACCGAGCATAAGATTGAAACCAAAGAGCAGCTTTTAGCGTTCCGTGAAAAAGCAACGGCACAAATCCCGGAAGTAATAAAACTCAGGCAGGATATGCGAAATGCCTTAAAACGGGCAATTCGTGCCGGCGACGAAACAATGATAAGCAAAACAAAATACAACATCGACATTTACTCAAGACAGCTTAAAAAACTGTGCCGTGAGATAAACGCTTGCGACGGTGTTTTGGAGCGTATGGACTCGGTACGGGAAAAGCTAACCCGAATCGAGGACGAAAAATTCAGAGGAAAGGATAGGTTAAAGAATGAACACATCAGCAGAAGCGGCAGAACAGGTAGTACGAATGAGTCTTAACGGAGCCGAAGCCGCATTAAAAATTACAGGCTCCGCGTCAAAAGAAGTTGCAAAGCTGCTTTTCAAAGCCTTAAAGGATTTATCTAAACAAACCAAGAAAACAAAAGGTCAGATGCGGCTTTCCAATCTTGTAAAGTCCGGTAAGAAGCTTGAAATTTATCAGGTGGCGGACGCAAATTTGAAAAGGTTTTGTGAGCAGGCAAAAAAGTACGGTATGATCTATACCGTGCTCAAGGACAGAAACAAAAACGACGGTATCACCGAGGTTATGGTTAAGGCGGAGGATAAGGCAAAGATTGACCGCATTTTTGAACGCTTAGGTCTTGTCCCCGAAAGCGTCGCAGATGTTCACCCTGAAAAGACAAAGGAAAAGGACGCTCCGGAGCGCACCGCGCCGGATAAAAGTGAAGCGGATAAATTTCTCGATGAGGTAATGGCAAAACCTAACCCCACCAAGGAGGAACCGCACACTGTAAACCCCACAGAGGCACGGACAGAGAAACAAAATCAGTCCGTGCCTTCTTCAAAGAACAATCGCGATTCAAAGGACCGTTCGGCTGATACCCGAACCGCCGAGGAACGCCGTCCGTCCGTGCGTAAAGAGCTTAAAGAGATACGCGAGGAAATGGATAGAGAGAAAAAGCCGAAAGGCAAGACCAAAAACAGCCCGACAAAAACAGCCGAGCACAAAGCTCCGACCAAAAAGAAAAAATCGAAGGAGAGATAATGTATGAATAATTTTGATGATCTTTTCACCGCCGGCGGCGAGAAAAATGAAAGTAAGTCCGAGCGCTCGTATAACAAAGAAGAATGGGCGGCAAAAAAGCAGCAGGAACGAACCGACGCTTTTGAACTGCTTGATACCGCTACCAAAGAAGCGGTTGAAAACTGCGAGACTTTCCGTGACTATCTGCTTGTTCAAAGCAGATTCGGAAGGTACTCGGTCAGCAATGCACTGCTTATTGCCTATCAAAATAATGAAGCCACTTACCTTGCCGATTTTGAGACTTGGAAAGAAAAAGGCGTGTTTGTGCAGAGGGGCGAAAAGGCAATCACCTTGCTTGAACCGGGAAATGAGTTTACCCGTGAGGACGGAACGACAGGCTTCTCGGTCAATGTCAAAAGGATGTTTGATGTTTCGCAAACCAACAGCCGGCGTGATTATTCACGAAGAGAACCGGATGAGCGCAGAGTGCTGAAAGCACTGATTGCTTCCTCCCCCTGCGATATTCGTATGACGAATGAGCTTGAGGGTAATGTCTGCGCAAGATATGTGCCGAAGGACGACGCAATTTATATCCGTCAGGGGCTTGACGGATATGACATTTTCAGAAGTCTGTCGCAGGAAATTGTAATCGCAAACTTTGCAAAGGACGGCGTCAGTCGCGAGGACTGTTCCTTTACCGCCTATTGCGCGTCATATATCCTTTGCGAACGCAGCGGCTTTGATACCGGCGATTATAATTTTGAGAAAGCCCCGGACCGCTTCAAGGAAGCTGAGCCGAAAACAATTCGCGGTCAGCTTGATAAGATTCGCGATTCCGCTAACGAGGTGTCTCAGGACATGCGCCGTGTAATGGAGGAACAGCAGAAGGCAAAACGCTCCAAAGATGACGGCGCAAGATAAGGAGGCTTCGCAATGACGGAAGCAAAGCGAATTATGACAATGGACGATTTTGAGCACCGTTTGCTTGTCGGCTGTATCAATAAGGCGCGAACCGAATATATGGAGGAAGGCAAGCCTACCGAGGATATAAACGAGCTGCTCATTAAAGCCATTGAAGCCCCTACTAAGAAAGAAAAACGAAAGGCAGACCGTGAGGGAAGATAAATTTTCTCGGACGAATGTTATTCTCTACTGTTTAGGGCTGATTCCGACCGTATGGCTGGGGCTGCTTGTAGCTCCGACTATCGGTGCGGGACTTCCGAACCTCATCAGAAATCTTGCGGTTGTATTCAGTAACCCATTTCATATTGTGTGGTGTGAGGACAGTGTAAAAGCTGTCCTCATTTTTATATGCGCTTATGCAATGGGAATAGGAATTTATCTGTCTACCGCGAGAAATTATCGCCGCCGTGAAGAACACGGTTCGGCACATTGGGGCAATGCCGGACAGGTAAACAAAAAGTATGAGAATAAGACAGAACCCGAGAAAAACAAAATCCTCACGCAGAAAACCAAAATCGGTTTGGACGGCAGAAAGCATCGCCGAAACTTAAATGTTCTTGTGTGCGGCGGTTCGGGTGCAGGCAAAACAAGATTCTATGCCAAACCGAACATTATGCAGGCGAATACAAGCTTTGTTATTCTCGATCCGAACGGAAAAGAAGTTTTAGGATATATATTGCAAGCAGTTCATTAAATACGGCTACGAATAAAAGACGGAAAGGAGGTCAGAAAGTGCCTAAAATCAGGGATTTTGATAGAGTTACAGCCCTCTATGAGAGACTGTCCAAGGATGATGAGCAGCAGGGCGAATCGAACTCGATACTGAATCAAAAGAGATTTCTCGAAGATTTTGCCCGCAAAAGCGGTATGATGAGCATCAAGCATTTTACCGATGACGGTTACACAGGGCGTAACTTCAACCGTCCCGGATTTCAGGCAATGCTTGCAGAAGCCGAAGCCGGAAAAATCGGCACGATTATCGTCAAGGATATGAGCCGTTTCGGCAGAAACTATCTTGAAGTCGGCTTTTATACCGAGATTCTGTTCCCCAAGAAGCAGATACGCTTTATCGCAATCAATAACAGCGTGGACAGCGACAAACCGCAGGATAACGACTTTACCCCGTTCCTCAACATAATGAACGAGTGGTATGCCAAGGACACCAGCAACAAGATAAAGTCCATCTTCCTGTCCCGTATGAGCGATGGAAAACGCTGCTCCGGCAGCATTCCCTACGGCTACAATCGACTGCCCGAAGATAAGCAGACCTTAGTGGTCGATCCTGTTGCTTCTCAGGTGGTAAAACACATCTTTGAGCTTGCGGCAGAGGGCTTGACACCTCCGGCAATCGCAAGACAGCTAACGGAGGAAAAGGTGCTTATCCCATCGGCGTACACCCTCCAATATCACCCCGAACAATGCAACCGAAAAGCGGAGTACGGCTGCACAAACTGGAACGCAAACACGGTAAGAGAGATTTTAAGCCGACAGGAATATCTCGGTCATACTGTGCTGAGAAAGACCATCGGAACGAACTTTAAGACCGATGAACGCCGTTTTGCCACCGATGAGGAACGCCTTTTGTTTGAGGACACCCACGAGCCTATCGTTGACGGCGAGCTTTGGGAGCAGGCGCACAGAAGATTGAAACACGCCACACGCCGTATAAAGGAAGGGACGCACCAAGAGGAATGCTTACTGCCCGGTCTTGTGTATTGCGCTGATTGCGGCAGTAAGATGTCCTATCAGACGAATTACTACAAAAGCGGTGCCCCCTACCACTCGTTCCGATGCAGCAGCTACGGGAACAGAACCGTGAACTGCACCATCCATCATATCAGCGACAAAGTCCTCTATCAGTTGGTACTGCGCTCTATCCAACGCCTTTCAAGCCACATTATCGCAGATGAGCGTGGCTTTGCGGAAGAACTGAAAAGCAAATGGGAAGCACAGGCGAACGGCAAACCGCAAAAGCAGAAGGGAGAGCTTCAGACAATCAACCGCAGGCTGAATGAGCTTGACCGCCTGATTGGAAGTCTTTATGAGAATTTCATTTCAGGTCTGCTGCCCGAAAAGCAGTACAAGTCCCTGATGAAAAAATATTCTGCTGAGCAGGACAGCCTTGAGAGCCAAGTATCAGAAATTCAGGAGAAGTTGGAGCAAACAAAAGCGTCCTCTGCCCATATCGGGCGGTTTATCAGGCTCATCAAGAAGTATAAGCAGCCCGCAGAGCTGACAAAAGAGATGGCGTGTGAGCTGATTGATAAAATCGTTGTTTACGAAGCCGTGGGCAAGAAGCCCAACCGACAGCAGCAGGTGGACATCTACTATAACTTCATCGGACAGTTTGACCTTCCGCTTTCCGAAAAGGAAATTGCCGAAGCAAGACAAAAAGCCGAGCAAGAAGCGGTGGAAAAAGCCAAGCGCAAGAAGAACCGGCAGTGTGAGAGCAATGTTGCACATCAAGCCAAAGCAAAGGCGGAACGCTGGGCGGCGAATGACGGGCATAAGTACCCGAAGCGTATCTGCGAACAGTGCGGTAAGGAGTTTTATCCGAACAGCACAAGGCAGAGGTTTTGCAATACTGACTGCACAAAAGCCCATCAGCAGGCAGAAAAAGAGAAGAAACGCTTTGCCGAAAAGGGAGAGCACACCTTCCGTCAAAAGGTCTGCAAGATATGCGGCAAGCCCTTCTGGCCGTCCAACGGTCAGGAGGTGCTGTGCTCCGAGGAATGCAAAACCATCAATCGCAACCAAAGACAGCTTGCCTATTATCACCGTAAGCAATCCGGGCAGAAAGCCGGAGAAGCAATATAATTCAAGGAGGACGACACAATGGAAAAATTCATCACGGACGAACGGACAGGCTTGCGCTATGAGCTTGTCGGGGACTACTATCTGATCGCCGGAGAGGACGAGCCGGAGGGCAGACCCATCGGCATTTGGGGACAGCGACACCTGCGATATATCCGAAAGCACAAGGTCAGCTTGTATGCCGAGCTGCTTACCACCGGCAAGCTGAACGATTACCTTGCAGACCTTAACGAGCAGGCAGAAGCAATGTTTTCTCGGCTGGTAAAGCAGCTTTCCGAAAAAGAGGGCGTTACGGAAGCCCTCAAAGCGGAAAATCAAATGCTGTGGGTGCAGAGGATGAACAACATCCGCAGTGCTGCTATGGAAAGCGTTGCAAACGATTTGATTTACTGTTAGGAGGACGGCTATGAAGGTCAAGCTGGACGATTATGAGGTGCGGGTGCTGATAAACGGCTTAATACAGCAGCACAGGAGCTATGACGCAGAAACGAACGGTCAGATTGACGCCCTCGCCCTTCGCCTGTGCGACATTGCGGAAGCGATGAAGCCGGGGCGAAAGAAGAAAATCTCCTTTGAGCCGGTGGAAATCAGAGTGATTCGACATTGCCTTGTTGACTGGAGAAATCGAGAAATCAGCCAAGGAAATGATGTTGCTTCGGAAGTGATAGGAGAACTGCTATGTTTATTGTGAGATTTGTTCGTAAGGATGGAAGGCCTGACGAGGAGTATTACTACCATACGCTTCAGGAAGCGGAAACACACAAGAAGCTCTTTGATGACGATGATTCTGACCTTTATGGGCGTATAGAAATCATCCCCGACTAACTGCATATTTCTGCTGGGAAAGGCTGCTGTGATGAACAGCGGCTTTTCTTTTTCGGGTAGTATTCAAGAAGTTATAAAGTTCCGTGAATAATGGATGCAGTTCAAATCAATCTTCCTTGCAATCGCAAGAGAAATGAACACCCCGACCGCCGACCGTTGGTATCGCTGTATGTTCTTCAATCTCCGTTTAGAGATGGAAGCATATCTGCGCTACGAAAAGGCTTTTGAGCGCATCGTGAGCGGCTGTCCGGCAGAGAATTGCGAGGACGGCGTGGAATACAACGAGGAATGGGAGGATGACGAATATGACCCTGACGAAGTATGAGAAAGAGACCATTATCCTGTTCAACGAGGGCGAGGACACCGCCCACATCCAGACCTACAATGCCGGACTTCGGAAGCGGCTGGCAGCATTCAGCAAGAAGCACCCCGACCTTTGCCGCTTGGAAAAATCCTTCGCCCAGGGCGGCGTGATCTATGTGCTGGACAAGTCCAGACTGTCTATCCGGCTGCAAGCACCGTACAGCGAGGAACGCAGGAGGAAAGCAAGCGAGAGCGCAAAGCAAACCGGGTTCAAGAGCCGGACGGAATAATGTAACAGTTAGGGGCGATATGCGGTCAAGATGTCGGGTTTGCATCGGGCATATTCTTTGAACTTCAAAGGTGATATGTAGTTCAAAAAAAGGCTGGCACACCCAGTGCCAGCCTCAAGTTAAACAAAGTCCAAAAAAAGCAATTGTCCTTCTGGAAGTTTGCCAGAATTTGTAGCAGAAAAAACAGAACTAACAGTAATTTCAGCAGCTTTTTCTACTTGTATAGGTTGTTTTAATATGTCTGTCCGAATTTGTTCATTTGCAGCATGGTCAGATTCACTTGGGGCACTAAAACGACCTCGATGTTGGATTCTGGAGCATTTCTCAATTTCTTCATGTGACATTTCTGATGAAATTGAAAGTAAAACTTCCTCCAGCCTTGGATTGATTTTGAGGTTACGCTCCATCTTTCGTCTTACAATACCATAGCATCCGACAGGAGATATATAAATATCATCCGGCGCATCTGGAGAGACAATTTCTTTCATACTAACGAAAGAGCACTTCTCTGGAATTGCGGTGCAATTCAAAGAAGAGCCATTTGCAAGAGAAACCACATCCTTGCCAAAATTAAAAAACATTTCGCCATCATCCATTTTTGTAACACGATTGAATAGCGAGATATCGGCTTCATCTAAGATTATTTCGTCATTGGTTCCTAAAATAAGGCGTTCACCAATCCACTTTACGACAGGAACCGCCCATGAATTACCAGTTCCCTGATAACGATTAGTCTTCTTTGCACCCGTCAGGTTCGTATAGTTATCTGGAAATCCCATCAATCTCTCTGTTTCGAGCGGAGACAATCTTCTGATGCGATGATCCTGTACAACAAACAAAGAGCCATTATATGCCGCTGCATTCCCATTCCACTTTGTTCCGTAAGCAGAATAGAGGCAGTCTGTGTATTCACGGAACACCTCAAATTCGTGTCCATCCTTACGGAATACCAATTCTGATGTAGGATATTCTGGGAAATTGCTTTTATGGATTTCAAAGAGGGCCTTTTCTGGGCTGAAATCTTTTCCACCAGCTACAACATACAATCTCCGCCGCTGTTGTGGAAGGCCAAAATATTTAGCATCGAGAACACGCCATGCAACATTTCTGGTTTTTCCACGAACCAGTCCTGCATTGGGCCATCTACCACCTTTTACAGTAAGAACATTAGCCAATCCTGCAAGAGAGGAAATCAAACAGCCAAATGCATTTGTTTTGTCAGTTAAAACTCCCTCAACATTTTCCCAGAAAACCTTACACCTGTTTTGCCCAGTTGCAAGGCGAACAGCATCGTTAGATTCTATAATATCTACAAACTTTAATGTAAGATTTCCACGATCATCATTTAATCCATTCTGCCATCCCGCAAGAGAAAAAGCTTGGCAGGGAGTTCCCCCGCAGATTAAATCTGGAGCGGATATTTTACCCTGCTTAATCAGTTCGGGTATTCCATTCATATCACCAAGGTTAGGAATCGAAGGGTACTTTTCTGCAAGTACACGTGATGGGAATGGGGCTATCTCTGAAAACCAATCAAAATTCACACCAAGAGGTTCCCATGCGACTGAAGCTGCTTCGATACCCGAACATATACTACCAACTGTTTTTATCAATGTGGGTACCTCCTATTATTTGAAATGCACATACAATTATAGCATAGGATGGAACAAAAATAAACAGATTTTGAAATGGGCAGTTCAAAACGCAATGAAGATTATTCTTCGTTCCTTTCAGCAATTATGTTGTTAAGTTCTTTTCTCCAGCGAGCGATATCGTACCAAGGACAACCAATACAGCCCTTTTCGGCAGCCTTTCCCTTGGGCGGAATTTGGGAATCCCATCTATCAGTACCTTCATAAAAATATTGAATGCCATAGATTGTTCCTCGTTTTCCTGTTTGGAAGCAGTTGCGACAAACCTCTCGTTTCTGCTGATTGCGCTGATTGGAAAGGAGTTGGAATTTCTCACGAATTTCTTGGTCTGTCATGGTTTCCGGATTTTCAGATTTCGTGTCATCATCCCAGCGAATCTCAGAAAACTTATGATCCGGCAGACAGGTTCGGCTGGATGTGTTTTCATAAACATCAATGCCACCTAATACTCGGATAATTCGTGCTCTTAGAGCAGTAGACCATGTTTCATAACCATTTCCCGCAAGTTCAACACGATTGATAGGAAGCAGAAGCAGTCTGGTGCTACGATTATTTCCGCAAGTAGGGCAACGATAATTGATATGTGTTGCTATCGTATAGCCCATCTCCTTAATATCTTGAATTCTTCTTGCGAAATTGGGATTCGAGATATCGCAGTTTCTACAGTGCCATTTTCCATCCTTAAGGATGTTAAAGATATCTTTTGTTTCAACAGATCGGGTTGCATTCCAGTAGCGATCTTGCTCTGCCACCCATGCTTTATAATTAGCTGGATGCATTTGACTGTAAATATTATTAAGATGTTCTTCCAATTCTTTTTTTGCGGAAACAGGTATAGACACACCTGTTCTGCGATATTCGACTGGAACCCATCCGTCCCATTCCGATTGGACATCGGGATACTTGAATTTAACATGGACATATTCTTCAGATGCTTTTGTGTTGACATACCTTGCTTCATCATAAAGAACGATGTTAGAGTTAAGTGCCATGATTTTTCCTCCTCACATATCAGAAAATAGTTCAGACAGCGATACACCGAGACCGTCTGCGATTTTTTTGATGTTAACCAATGAAATATTCCTCTTTCCCGCCTCCACGGAAGCATAATAAGTTCTGTCCATCTCAATGATGAGAGCGAATCTTTCTTGGCTAAGACCTTGTTCTTTTCTTAATGCTTGGATTCGCTGACCAAACGCTTGTTGTATAAGCATTATCATCCCTCCTGCATACAAAAACTTATTATATATCGTAATAAAACACAGACTATAAGGCAACGGATTATAAGCAACAGTAAAAAATATTGACCAAGCCAAAGGCGATCAACCGTAAAAAGTTGGTCGCTTTTGTTTTGCCCATTATCAGAAAGGAGAAGTTGCCCATGAGCGAAGAATTGGAAAAGCTGAGACGCAAACAGTATGTTGCGGAGAGGAAGCTGACCGCAGCCAAGCACAAGGAGAAGCGATTGCAGAACGAGCTGAAACGGCTGACCAGATTTGAGCGAGAAAATAGGTGCAGAGTTTGGATAAAGGGAACAGGCAAAATCGAGCGATTGTGCAAAAGATTGATATTGCCATAACAATAAGATAACTTCCGAGCAAGGAAAAAGCGTCGTAGAAATACGGCGCTTTTTTGTTACCCGGAAGCGACAAACAGCGACTTGTGAATGACGGACGGTAAGGATACCGCCGCCAATATGAAAGCCGCTCATATCGAAAGAAAACGCCCAAAATCGCCCCGAAACTATACAGCGGGAAACGGTTTTGGGCGTTTCTGCGTTTCGGGAGCAAATCGGCAATTCGGCAGCGAAAAGGAGGTGCCCGCTATGCCCCGTATGCCGAAATACCTCAAGAGAGAATGGGCGTTCTTTCTTGATGAGCGTGGCAGGAAGAAATATAACGAGCTTTGCAGGAAATGCGAAAGGAGCTGCAAGCAGAGCTTCCGTGCCACCGTTATTCACTGCCCACACTATCTATCGAAAAGGAGAACAAGACAATGACAGACTATCCGAACAACATTCCCGCAAAGCTGGAAATCATCAAGGCAAGCGAGATTACCCCGAAAGAGGTGCGCTGGCTGTGGTATCCCTATATCCCCTTCGGCAAGGTCACACTGCTGCAAGGCGACCCCGGAGACGGCAAGAGTAAGCTGATGCTTTCTCTTGCCGCTTTGCTTTCCAAGGGAGCGCCGCTTCCCTTTGCCGATGAGGACGAGAGCGGCGAGCCGATGACAATTATCTATCAGACCACCGAGGACGATGCAGACGATACCGTTGTGCCGAGATTTAATTCAGCAGGTGGTGATGGAGACAGGCTCATCTTCATCAAGGAGGACGAAAAGAGCCTGACCTTCGGGGATGACCGTATCCGTGAAGCCGTGGAGAAGTACCACGCCAAGCTGCTGATTCTCGACCCGATGAGTTCGTATATCGGTGACACCTGCTCGATGAACAACGCCAACGAAACGAGAGCTGAGTTCAACCACCTGATTGCCGTTGCCAAGGACACCGGCTGCGCCATCGTCATCATCGCCCATATGAACAAGGCGAAGGACACAAGCCCCCTCTATCGCACCAATGGCTCTATCGACATTGCCGGTGCAGCGAGAAGCATTCTTGCTGTCACCCGCACGGCAAACAAGCAGAACCCCGCCGAGCGTTATCTGGTGCAGGTCAAGAGCAATCTTGCGCCGATGGGCTCGGCTATTCTCTTTGAGGTAGCCGACAAGGGCGTGAACTTTCTTGATGAGCTGGAGCTGAGTGCGGAGGACGCTTTCTCTGCTTCTGCGCCGAGGATGGGCAGACCGAATGCCCGTGAGGAAGCGGCAACGGACTTTATCCGTTCCCTGCTGGCGGGCGGCAGACGGCTGGCTTCCGATTGCGAAGCAAAGCTTGAAGCCGCAGGCTTCAAGAAATCAACCTACAAGAAGTCCAAAAAGAAAGCCGGAGTTCGCTCTGTGAAGGACGGCTTTCTTTGGTACTGGACTTTACCGGAGGTTGAAAAACCGATTGAGAATGGGCAGGAGGTCACGGACGAGGACGACCTGCCTGTTTGATTGAGGTTTTGAGGGAGGTCAAGGGAGGAAAGCCCTTGCCCACGACATCTTTGCAGCGAAGCTGAAAGTGTCATAGTGGGTTACGCACTTTGAAAAAGTTGCGTAACCCGCACCCCCTCCCTTTCCGCTGACTGGAGGTGATGAGAATGGCGGAAGGAAATTGGAGCGTTATCCGAGTGGAGAAAATCTCCGCAGAGGGAGCGCAGAAAACCGAGCGACACAATGAGCGCAAGAATGAAAACTACGCAAATCTCAATGTGGACAACGAGCGAATTGCCCGCAATGTTCACTTCAAGGACACGGGCGGTTTGACCTACAACGAGTATTTCCAGCGGCTCATTGACGAGGGCAAAATCTCCACAAGAGGACAGAAAGCCGGCGCAACGATCTTCAATGAGTTGGTCATTGATGTGAACACAAGGTACTTTGAGGAGCACGGCGGCTACGAATATGCCAGGCAGTTCTACGAGGAAGCCTACCGTTTCGGCTATGAGATTTACGGCGAGGAGAACATCGTGTCGGCGGTTATGCACGCCGATGAAATCAACAAGGCGGTGTCCGAAGAACTAGGCAAGCAGGTCTACCACTACCACCTGCACATCGTGGCAATCCCCACCGTCCGAAAAGAAATTCTGTGGTCGAAACGCTGCAAGGACGAAGCCCTGAGAGGTACGGTCAAGGAGGTCATCAACCAAGTTTCCCACTCAAAGAAGTGGAAGAACACCGTTCCTCTGCTGGACAAAAACGGGCAGCAGGTTATCAGCAAATACGGAAAGCCGATGTTCCGCAAGTCCTATTCTGTCCTGCAAGACAAGCTCTTTGCGCATATGACCGAGGCTGGTTTCACCGGCTTTGAGCGTGGCGTATTGGGCAGCACAGCGGAGAATTTGAGCAGCCTGGATTATCAAATTCAGAAGGACAAGGAGCGGCTTGCCGACATTCAGGAACGCATTGAAGCCGAGCAGGTACGCTATGAGCCTGCTCACGAAGCCCACAAGACGATGGCAGAGATTGAGGGAATGGGGCAGAAAACCCTCACCGGCAAGATTGCCGTTTCCAAGGACGATTATCAGCAGCTCACGGCACTTGCAAAGGAGGGTATCACAAGCCGCAGCGAAATCCAAGATTTGAAAAGCAGCGTTTCCTACTATCAAAAGCAGTATTTCAATGCGTCCTCTGCTGTGGAGCGATTGCAGGAACGCTATGACCGGCTCAAAGAAAAATGCCAGCCGTTTTTGCAGGCACTGGAACACTTCCCAAAGCTGGTGGAGGTCTTTGTAGAGAAGGTCAAGGAACTTTTCAGTATCAAGGAAGCGCAGGAGCGCAAGGAACGGGAGGACAGAGCAGCCGCCCGAAAAGAACAATCCAAACACCATCGGGGCAGAAATGATTGGGAAAGATAATCCCTTCCATTACTATCCCGACTTTTTAACTTCTTCAACACTTGAATTACGGAGGTACGAAAATGAAAGACATTACAAGTACGATTACCAAGCCCCTCGCCGTCCTCGGAGAGAATAGCAAAGGCTACACAAAGGAAGCCAACTTCATTTCGTGGAACGGCAATGCCGCCAAGCTGGACATCCGAGAGTGGCATCCGAACCACGAACGCTGCGGCAAGGGTATCACGCTCACGGAGGACGAGGGCAGGAACCTTTATGCTGCGCTGAAAGCAATCTATGAAAAGGAATAATCCTTTTCGGCTGGTAACGGGGCGTTCGGAAACGGACGCCCCTATTTTTACGGAGGGAGGTGATGACCGTGGAGAATATGAAAACCGGCTTTGTGGAGAGAATCGGCGGCACGATTTTCGTTGTCAACGCAATGCCCGCAGAGAACGCAAAGCATATGCAGGAGGAGCTTGTAAAGGCTCTGATTGCAAAAGAAGCAATGGCTTTGCAGGAAGGAGATGTTGCCTGATTGACTTTACGCACAGCTATGCGCTTTGGAGATTTTTCAAAAAATATCTCAAAACCACTTGACAGAACGGCTTTGTGAAGGGAATAGACTATTCGCCTGTAAGCGTAGCCAAGGCCAACAAGGTCAACAGGGGAGCGGTAAGTATCCACCGCTGCGTTGTACTTCAGGGAAACGTTGCGGATATGATATTCGCATCTGAATGGTTCGATGCCGTTACAGCATTTGAAACGGTATATTTCTGGCCTGACCTGCTGAAAAGCTTCAAGGAAGTATACAGGATCCTGAAGTCCGGCGGCACATTCCTAATCTGCAACGAGTGCGGCGGAGATAATGCCGAGGATGAAAAATGGACGGAGAAGGTATCCGAAATGATCATTTACAAGGATGTTCAGCTTAAAGCAATACTTGAACAGGCCGGATTCCACGACATACAGATACACAAGAACGAAAAAGGCTGGCTTTGCATATTAGCGCGGAAGTAGCAGTATGATGCAGAAGGTATAAAGTATTCTGAAAGAGATATCTGAACTGGTGGTGATATTGCACGGTATCTGGATAAGGTTACCGCGTCGAACTACCTGCAGCGAAGCAAATGACTTTTGAAGTAAATACATATTATTCCACCACAAGCACCGATAAAAGGCCGAAGCTATTTGCTCCGGCCTTTTGCTACAGTTTAGCTGATGCTATTATGAACGCTTTCTCCTGCATGCCACAAACAGCACGGCTGCCATTGCCATTACGATGAGCATGAAGGGAGCAAAGTTCTCAGCATCACCGGTCTGAGGCGGAAGCACGGTAGTGTTACCGCCTGCGGTAGTACCCTTATTATCGTCCTGCCACGGATAATCAAGCTTGGTATCGAGCAGCTTGAGCGCGGCTTCTATTTCTTCAATGGAAGACGCAGCTTCTATCAATGCCCTTGCCTGATTGGCTATCTTGGCCGCTTCGCCATACACATTGGAAGGCTGATTCGCGAGATAGTCGTTCACCTTTGCAAGCGCTTCGCTTTTCTGCTTGTCAAGCGTGTTAACGGAAATTATCTTTGCTGTATACGTCATGCCGTTGTTATGCACAACGTACAGATTAGCGGTATCGCCCGCGGTAAGCTTGGCCTGCAGGGATTCAGGCAGCGCAAGCGTACCATCCGCATTCACGGTGATATCATAGTAAAACTTAGCGGCGGCAAGCTTTTCTCCGGCCTTCACTTCACTCGCAAGCGTATAGGCTATAACGCCGTAGCCGAGCGTGGAGCTCTTTTGGGCAACGAAGTCCTCTGGCAGGCTGATGGTTATGCCGTTCACCGAAAGACGAACGGTAGCTGCATCAACTATCTGCGCAGCAGCAGGCACGCGTTTTACGGAAGATTCTTTTACCTTGCTGCCAACGACATACATCATGCCGCGTGCGTTGGCGTTGCTGAAGCTGGAAATGGCATCGGTAAGCTGTTCTGCAGTACAAGTTCCGAATACATCTCCGTTAGCCAGTTCGCTCACATCACCACGCGGGCAAACGGTCTTGAATATAACAGTACCGTTTTCCTGCGTTTCATAAGCATAAACTATTACTTGGCTTGAACTTTCGCTATTAGTGGTTTCAAGTTTTCCGCCATGCACATACAGGCCTACGATATTGCCATCTGCTATTGCCTGCTGAACGAGCGTGGGGTTAGCAGCAAACTGCGTATAGGCATTATGCCCGAACAGGCCTGCCTTGAATATGGTATAGGCCCAGTTGCCCCAGCCTTCGTTGAAATCAAGACCATTGAGCGCCACTTCCTCGAACAACGCATCTGAGCCACGGCTGTTAACCATCATCAGCATCATGTTCTCAAAGCGCCATGCGCTCATACCGTTTGCATAAGCATATGCACTTGTGGCGGTTATATCCACGGATGCAGACTTAGGCAGAGCATCTGCGGAGGTTTTGCCGGTATACACCGCTTCGTTTGCGCTGTAACTCGATTTCTTATAGGTGAAATTAAGTCCGAATACTTCGGGTGCATTGCCGGCATCGTCCGCGCGGAGCAGAACACGGAACTGCACATCCTTCACGTTAGCAGTAGAGCTGCTTCCGCGAACGGTGAACATATCGATATCCAAGTTAAGATAATCGCTCTTTACGGAGGTAGACATGCTGCTTATACCTGAGCCAAATTTGCCCCATGTGAACCAATCGCTCCATGCGCCTTCAGCACGTTCTGCCACCGCACGCACCTGCAGTTCCACGCTGGAAGCGCCGGGGGTTACAGCGTTGATGGTGGCAAAAAGGTATTCCCAAGCCCATTCGTTGGAATAAATGGGAGTGGTATACACGCCGGAGTTTTCACCGCTCTTGAGCGTTATTTCGCCCGCGTTATTGCGCGCTGCACCACTGGAAAGCTTACCTTGGGCAAGATTGACGTGAACAAGGTTGCCTCCGGTGGCTACGGTTTCATATTCTTCGGTTATAGTGGCAGCCTTTTTGCTTACCGCAGAGATAGTAGCGGTATAGCGGCGGCCGTTATTAGCCATTGCATAAACTGTCATCAGGCGGCTTTCGCCTTCGGGTATGCCTGCCCTATAGAGTGCATCGCCAGCGTTGAAGTCAAGATTGCCGTCAGCGGACGGTTTAATGCCCGTGTAGAAGAATGTATTGTTTGCGCTGACCTGAATACGGTTGGCATATTCTATTGAAGAATCGCTTGCAACGGCTGCGTTTGTAGCCATACCTTCAATGGTGTAGGCCAGAACACCGCGGCCGAGAACAGAGCGCTTACCTACCGTAAAGTCGGTCAGGTCAATGGCAGTGCCGTTTACATTAAGTTTATAAACGTTCTCGGTTCCAGTGGATTCAAGCGCTGCATCGAATCTCTGCACGCCGGTCACGGGCGCGCCAAATTCGGGCATTAAGGAAACCATGTATATAACTCCGTTAGTCCAGCATTTCTGGAAATACTTCCATGCATAGCGGTGGAAGCTCGTGGAGTCGTCCTTAGAATAAGTATCGCTGGAAATGAGGTTCAGCTTGTCCAGATTGCCAACGTCGCCATCCTCAAATTCGTAGCCGACTATGGTTATAAGATGGCCGCCTGTTCCGCCATATGAGCCGGGAAGGTAAGGGTAAGAACTGGTTTCGCTTGGGCTGTAGCTGACCGAAAGGCCAACGCTGCGGTCATTAGCAAGTTCCTGCAGTATTATGTCTATATTGCCGTATTGCACATATGATTCATAGCCATACAGTCCGGCAGCAGAAGCACAGAACGCCCAGTTACCGAAACCGTAATTGAAGTCCTGCACGGAAAGGGCAAGTTCTTCGGGCAGAATATCAAGTTGTGAATTGCGGGAATTGAGCATTACAGAGATGGTAGAGGGGCTGCAAATGCTGCCGCCAATTTCAGGATCACGAATTATCTGTGAATATGCAGGCGAAGCATTATACTTGGACGCAGGAAGCGAGGAGACCGGAGTTTCAGCATATACAGGTGAAGCATCGCCGCCCTTTATCGAGAAGGTTATCTGGCGCAGAACCGGGGACTGTATCTCCGCGCTATCGCGGCGGAGCACGGCGCGGAACTGGGCCTTAGTGATAGTGCCGCCCGGGGCATACTCATCAACAGAATTATCGTCGTTGCAGCCACGCATTATGGACATGCCGTATTTGCCCCAGGAGAACCAATCAGCCCATGCATCGTTGGTGTAAGCGCGTGCAAAAACTTCCACGCTGGACCCATCATAGATGGCTGCGTTCCACGAAGCTACCATCTTTAGAAAATCATCGATAAGATACACGGCGGAGGTGAATGTGCCTTCCGTTGCATTAGCATCAAGCGCAAGTGCGCCGTTGCCTACGCCAGATTGCACAAGGCCTGTTGTTTCGCCGGCGGCAAAATCGGTAGCAGTAGTAATCTTGATCAGGTTGGTTCCTTTGACGTCAATCTCCTGTTCGCCTTCGGCAAAAACAGCCGTAGGCATAAGACACATCGCCATCAGCAACACAAGGATCAAGGATAGCATTTTTCTCTTCATTAGTTGATATGCTCCTTCCTATTTTGTTGTGCTCTGGGCACAAGGCGTGCCCATTGAGAGAATAAAATTTTTTATTATTTTATCAAATAGTGTCGCATAGTTCAATTATAATTTTAACAAATTTGCCATACATAATTATGTTTGTTATATATATAACCTCAGCTTTTCATTGCGCTGCCGACGTTTTTAGTAGTAAACGTCAAATTAATGTCGGAGGCGTATAAATAATCTATTTTGCATAAAAGAGCTATCCTGCTATAAAATAACGCCCAATGGTATGCTTCAGCTTTACATCAAGAATAAGATTCCCATAGAGGCTTTAAAGCATGCTTTCGATATAACGCTGCGGTAATCGAGCCCATAAGCCCCCAAAAACATCTTGTGTACTATAGTGCATCATTTTTTGTACATTCGATATCCTTACGTGTGAATAACGACTTTAGCGTTATATTCAAACGAAAATAGTGCGCATAATCGTTTTAACGAATAACGCGTATAATATTATCTATATATATCGTTTCCTTTTTGGCAAAAAATATAGTAAAATAACAGTTGATGTGCGGCTAAAATCGATGCCGTGCATCAAAATGACTGTATTTTTCAAGGAGAAATGTAATGAAAAAGACACTATCTCTGCTTCTGGCCATAATGATGGTCATAGGCCTGTTTGCCGGCTGCACTACAAATGTGCCTGCCGAATCTCCCGCCAACAGCGAAGAACCTACTCCTACGGAAGCTGTTCTCACCGAGCCTGTTCCTACCTACGCTGCACCCGAAGCTACTCCTGTTGCCGAAGAGCCCAGCGCGTTCCCCATGACCGTTACCGATCAGATCGGCAATGAAGTGACCGTTGAGCATGTTGCAGAGCGCATAGTTTCCGGTTACTATATATCTTCTTCCACCTGCATAGCTCTCGGCCTGAAGGATAAGCTGGTCGCTACTGAGGAAAAGACCGACAAACGCCCCATATATAAGCTTGCCGCGCCCGAGCTCATCGGTACCATAGGCAACGTTGGTTCCGCCAAAGCGTTTGACCTTGAGGCCTGCATAGCTGCCGAGCCCGATCTGGTAATCCTTCCCAAGAAGGCAAAGGATTATGCTGCCACGCTCGCCGAAATGGGCATCCCTGCAATAGTTGTCAATCCCGAAAGCCATGAGCAGCTTGTGGGTATGGTAAACCTTATTGCTCAGCTTACCGGCGCTGAAGAGCAGGCCGCTGCGCTCATAGCCCGCTATGACGAAGTGCTTGCCAAGATAGCCGAGCTTACCGCTAACATCGCGGACGATGCAAAGCCCGTTGTATATATGTGCGGCACCAGCTCCTATCTCACCACCGCTCCCAAGGATATGTATCAGGCGAGCGTTATAACCACCGCCGGCGGCAAGAATGCCGGTGATGAACTTGAAGGCGATTCATGGGTAGATATATCCTATGAGCAGCTTATTGCCATGAATCCCGATGTTATAATCATCCCCACCAACAACATGGCAAACGGCCAGCCGGATTTCACCGCCGCCGATGTTATAGCTGATGAACAGCTTAAGGATATCACTGCCGTTAAGAACGGCGCCGTGTACAATATGCCTACCGGCTTTGAAGCATGGGATTCTCCGGTTCCCTCCGGCGTACTCGGCATGCTTTGGATGACCGCAAAGCTTCATCCCGAAGTATATAGCATGGATGAGTTTGCGGCTGATGCCACCGATTTCTATAAGACCTTCTACGGCTTTGATATGGACACTTCTTCCATATTTGCCGAAACCGCAGAGAAGGCTGCATAATTAAAAAGTGAACGGAGAATCTGCAAAAAAAGGCCTTGTGCCAGCATTATTTGCAGTAGTCACCGCGGCAATATTAGTTGCCGCGGTGGTTTCGATTTGCGTGGGCAAATACTCCATTACCGTTGATGACATACGGGCCATATTCGCCGGCAAAGAGGTGGACGATATGACCCGAAGGGTATTTTTAACGCTGCGCCTCTCTCGCACCATAATGGCAATAATTGCTGGCGTTGGCCTTGGCGTAGCCGGAAGCGTATACCAGATAATATTCAAAAACCCTCTTGCATCGCCCGATATAATCGGCATAGCCGGCGGTGCTAACCTTGGCGCAGCCATAGCGATAGTATCCGTTTCAACATCCGGCATGTTTGCAATAGCAAGCGGGGCTTTCTGGGGCGGCTTGGCCGCGGTAGTGTGTGTTATGCTGCTCGTTAAAGCCACGCGTTCACGTTCAACAAGCACATATGTGCTTGCGGG
>OLSB01001065.1_pt1 | contig 28746 bp, 28 predicted proteins | sample 1672071 | NCBI WGS metagenome assembly OLSB01 (sample SAMEA3136642, study PRJEB25190) | human gut metagenome | biome: human gut; feature: human-associated habitat; material: faeces | place: Austria | collected 2013 | reverse complement strand
GCTGGGCATGAACCCGGAGGACTACTGGTGGTACTGCGACCTGCGGCGCTACGGCAGCTGCCGCCACGCGGGCTTCGGCCTGGGCTTCGAGCGCATGGTCATGTACCTTACCGGCGTCAGCAACATCCGCGATGTGGAGCTGCACCCCCGCACCGTGGGCAACGCGGAATTCTGATAAAAGAAGAGAGACACCCCTCAGACCTTCGTCTGAGGGGTGTCGTTTTGCTGTATCACAGGGCGTCACTGGCCGCCTTTTCCCGCTTTTTCACGACAGACACGGCGATGATGCCGCCCAGTATCAGCGCCGCCACAGCGCCGCCGCCGATATACAGCAGCCGGGAGTGATCCGGCACGCCGGTGCGCACCAGCGCCATGATGGCGGGCTGATCGGCGTCAAAGACGATAAGGTTGGCTGTCCCATCTGCCTGGGCCAGTGCCGCGGCGGTCAGTGTGCCGTCCTCGCTGCGGCAGAATTGCACCAGCACCAGCGAGGTGTCCCGTTTCCGCTCTTTTGGCGGGATGGCGATGCGGAGCGTTACCGGCTCGTCCAGCGTTGTAACGGCAGTGCCGTCCTCACGGGCCATCGACAGGGAAAACGCGGCGGCCACAGCGCAGCCCTGATCAAAACCGGCCTGCTTCAGCGCCGACAGCTCTTCATCGGTCAGCTCGGCAGCCTGCTGCGAAACGGTGACAGGGCTGCCCTGTGATGCGGCAGCGGCCTCACCCTGCACCGGCGGGATCAGGCCGATTCGCTTTGCCCTCGCGCCGCCCTTCGGCGGTTCAGGGTCAATGCCGTCTGACAGCGGCGGAAGGATGCTGCCCTTGTCCATCAGCGTGGCCATGGTGACGCCGTCGCCATACCAGGAAAAGGATTTGAACGGGCCGTCCTCGCCATATACCAAATAGACCACGCCAATGTCACCGGTGGTGCGCAGGGACATCTCTCCCTGCTGCAGGGGGCTCATGGTGATCTTCTCAATATCGCCGTAGACCGTGATGTCAGGGCTTTTCCAATCGGCCTCGAAGCCATCAAACAGTGTCAGCCACTCAATATCCCCCAAAAAGGTCACCGTTCCGCCGATGAGGTATACGTCAGAAAAGTTTCCCTCCACCGTCAGCGGGACAGGAGGGTTTGTGATCCACAATTCCGCGCCATCCGGCGGCGTGTCCAAAATCCTTCCTGTTTCACCGTTATCGATAACGCTGGTGTCCGTCCATGTCTCCGACTGCTCCGCCCAAACGTAGCCCTCGTCCGTATAGCGGCTGGCATACCAATATTTAATGCGCCCCTCCGCCGCCTCTGCGGCTGCCGGCAGCATGACTATCAGCAACAGCAGCGCCGTCAGTGAGCCCAATGCTTTTTTCATAGTGCCCCTCCCTGTATATGTTCTTTCAATAGCGCATTACAATATGGGCGGATTGTCAATTCTTTTCGCGACATTGCCTTGAAACGAAAAAAATGAAATAAAGGGTAGCATTTTTTTCGCATGACTGGTATACTATACAATCGGAAGTATATCACGGTGTGCTTTTAATCTAATATTGCGTATTAGATGTGCTTGTAAAATAACAGAAAATATATTAGATACATAGGAGACATACATGGAAACACAGAAGAAGCGCCGGGGCGACCGCCGGGATGGCCGCCTGCTGCGGGAGCTGGATTCGCTCCACTTCATCACCGGCATCATCTATCCCAACCGCTGCGACAACGAGGCGTATATCTCCGTCAAGGTTGACCTGACGGCCATGAACGCATACCTGGCCAGGAAAAACGAGACGGAGACGGACTTCCCCTACACCATGTTCCACCTGGTGGTGGCCGCCCTGCTCAAGACCATCACCCTGCGGCCCAAGCTGAACCGCTTCATCGTCAACAGCAACTTCTATCAGCGCAACGAGGTGTCCGCCGCCTTTGTGGTGAAAAAGCAGTTCTCCGATAAGGGCGCGGAGGCGCTGGCCTTCCTCCACGGAAAGGATGAGTTCACCGTGGAGGACGTACACGAGTACATCCGCTCCCAGGTGCAGGAATGCCGTTCCGAGAAGGTGGACTCCTCCACGGAGAACATGGACATCCTGAACAAGCTGCCCCGCTGGCTGGGCAAGGCCGCGGTGAAGTTCATCATGTGGCTGGATAAGCACGGCTGGGTGCCCAAGGACATGGTGGCCACCGACCCCTATTACAGCTCCGTGGTCATCTCCAACCTGGGCTCGATCAAGCTCAAGTGCGGCTATCACCACCTGACCAACTGGGGCACGTGCTCCCTGTTCTGCATCATCGGCGAGAAGAAAAAATCCCCCTTCTTTGACGAAAGCGGCCAGGTCTCCATGCGTGAGACGCTGGAGCTGGGATTGACCATCGACGAGCGCATCGCCGACGGCTACTACTATTCCAAGTCCGTCCGGCTGCTGGAATACCTGCTGACACACCCTGAAGAGCTGGAGAGACCGATCTCCGAGGAGGTACGCTATGAGTGAAGTAAAGACCCCGTGGAAGGACTACATGGGCGATGTGCCCATGCACCTGGACTATTTCCGGGGCAGTATGTTCGAGGCCGTGGAGCGCATGGCGGAGCTGTATCCCAACAACATCGCCTTCGACTTCATGGGCAAGTCCACCACATATAAGAAGATGGTGCAGGAGATCGAGCGCTGCGCCAAGAGCCTGAAGACCCTGGGCATCCGCCCCGGTGACAAGGTCACTATCGCCATGCCCAACTGCCCCCAGGCCATCTATATGTTCTACGCCGTGAACCTGGTGGGCGGCATCGCCAACATGATCCACCCCCTGTCGGCAGAGAAGGAGATCGAGTTCTACCTCAACGCCTCCGAGTCCACCACCGCCATCACTCTGGATCAGTTCTACAACAAGTTCGAGCACATCCGTCAGAATACCAAGATCATCACCATCATCATCGCCTCGGTGAAGGACGCCCTGTCCCGCACCATCCGCGCCGGCTATATGCTCACCGAGGGCCGCAAAATCCAGAAGATCCCCGAGGATGCCCCTGTCATCCGCTGGAAGGAATTTATGGATATGTCCCGCTACTGCTTCTACAAGAACTACCGGGTGGAGCGGGGCTTTGACGATCCCGCCGTCATCCTCTATTCCGGCGGCACAACCGGCACGACGAAGGGCATCGTCCTGACCAACGGCAACTTCAACGCCCTGGGCCAGCAGATCATCGCCACCAACCCCATGTTCCGCCCCGGCGACAAGATGTTGGCGGCCATGCCCCTGTTCCACGGCTTCGGCCTGGGCGTGTGCGTCCATTCCATGCTCTCCAACGGTGGACGCTGCATCCTCATCCCCCGGTTCACCGCCAAGAGCTACGCCAAGCAGATCGTCAAGTACCGCTGCAACTTCATCGCCGGTGTCCCCACGCTGTACGAGGCGCTGCTGCGCCTGCCCAGCATGGGCAGCGCGGATCTGAGCAGCCTCAAGGGCGTGTTCTCCGGCGGCGACAGTCTGTCCATCGAGCTGAAGAAGAAGTTCGATAAGTTCCTCTACGACCACCACGCCGTCATCCAGGTGCGGGAGGGCTACGGCACGACGGAGACGGTGACGGCCTGCTGCCTGACCCCCACTAATATCTATAAGGAAGGCTCTATCGGCCTGCCCTTCCCTGACACGTTCATCAAGATCGTCAAGCCCGACACCGACGAGGAACTGCCCTACGGCGAGGAGGGCGAGATTCTGCTGGCCGGCCCGACGGTGATGAAGGAGTACATGAACAATCCAGAGGAGACGGCCAAGACGCTGCGTAAGCACGACGACGGCCTGACCTGGGTCTACACCGGCGACCTGGGCAGCATGGACGAGCAGGGCTTCATCTACTTCAAGGGCCGCGCCAAGCGCATGATCATCACCTCCGGCTACAACGTCTACCCCGGCCAGCTGGAGAACATCCTGGATGCCCACGAGAAGGTGCAGATGAGCTGCGTCATCGGCGTGCCCGATCCCTACAAGATGCAGAAGGTCAAGGCCTTCGTCATGGTCAAGCCCGGCGTTCCTGCCGACGACAACACCCGGCAGGAGCTGCTGGACTACTGCCGCAAGCACGTGGCCAAATACGCCATGCCCTACGACATCGAGTTCCGTGACGAGTTGCCCAAGACCCTGGTGGGCAAGGTGGCCTACCGCGTCCTGGAGGACGAGGAGAAGGCCAGGCAGGCCGCTGCCGCGCAGGAGCAGGCGTGACCATACCCTAAATTCACGGATAAAGGAGGCGGCCAACCATGGACGCGGAGCTGAAACGCCACTATACCCTCATCGTGGACTTCCTGGGCCATATCCTCGGCCCGGATTACGAGATCGCACTCCACGAGCTGAAGGACGATTCTAACGAGATCATCGCCATCGCCAACGGCGCGCTGACGGGCCGCCATCTCGGCTCACCACTCAGCAACAAAATGCTGGAATACGTGGCGGGCAATCTGTACGAGACGCAGAACTATGTGCTGAACTTCGAGTCCGTGTCCGCCACGGGCAAGACCATGTGCTGCAACTCGATGTTCATCAAGGGCCGCGCCGGTGAGCTGTCCGGCCTGCTGTGCATCAATTTCGACGCCAGCCGGTACGAGGAGCTGTCCCGCCGCGTCATGGAGCTGTGCGGCGGCGGCCTGAAGCGGGGCGTGCCCAGCGGCACGCGGCTCATCGCCGACGGCAACGACCCGGTGGAAACGCCGGTACGCAGCGCCTATCCCACCTCCATCGCCGGCGCGACCGCCAGCATCGTCTCCCAGGTGGTGGCCAACTACCCCGTGGAGGTGGATCGCCTGACCCAGGACGAGAAGATGGAGATCATGGACATCCTGAACCGCAAGGGCGTGTTTCTGCTGAAGGGCTCTGTCAGTCACGTGGCCCAGACGCTCCACAGCTCCGAGGCCAGCATCTATCGCTACCTGGGCAAGCTGAACAACAAATAACCGCAGAAAGAACCGCCCTCCGGCGGTTCTTTTTTGCGCCCGCTGACAAAGCGAATATTCCGCATATACGAATATTTATTCATATATGCAAAACTGATATTAGCGATTTTGACGGCAAAAAGGCCAACATTTCCTGTAATCTGTTGCCGTATTCCACAAAACATGAAATTTCCGAGAAAAAATATGCAAAACAGGGTTGACATTTATACACCCTGGGTGTATAGTAGCCACTGTCAGGAGGGAACACCTCCGAACCACAAAGTCTATATCCCGCGAGAACGGTATAGAACCATAAAAAATGCGAAAGGAAGTACGAACATGAAAAAGTTTTTTGCGATGATGCTGGCGCTGGTCATGGCACTGAGCCTGGTGGCCTGCGGCAAGCAGAATGACACACCCAATACCGACGGCGACAACAGCGCCGAGCCCGCCAAGACCACCCTGGTGGTGGGCGTCTCCGCCGACTATGCCCCCTTTGAGTTCATGTATCCCGATGAGAGCGGCGAGCTGGTCTACGGCGGCATCGACATCTCCGTGGCCCAGTACGTGGCCGACGAGCTGGGCCTGACCCTGCAGGTGGAGAACATGAGCTTCGACAACCTGCTGACCTCCCTGGACAAGGGTGATTTCGACATGGTGCTGTCCGCCATGGAGGCCACTCCCGACCGGCAGGAGAACGCCGACTTCTCCAACGGCTATTACAGCGATACGCCTCCCGCCATCCTGGTGAAGGCCGACGTGGCTGACCAGTACAAGACGCTGGCCGACTTCAACGGCAAGTCCGTGGGCGCGCAGACCGCCACCACCAAGCTGGACATGGTCAACACCATCGAGGGCGTGACCCCCGTGGCCCTGTCCTCTGTGCTGGACCTGGTGAACGAGCTGGTGTATGACAAGGTGGACGCCATCCTGGTGGACGGCGGTGTGGCGGAGCAGTACGCCGCTGCCAACCCCGACCTGGTCATCGCTGACGCCTCCTCCGAGCTGCCCGCCGCCGAGCCCTACTGCATCGCCGTGGCCAAGGGCGACCCCAAGGGCCTGCTGGACGGCATCAACGCCGCCCTGGCCAAGATGGCCTCCGAGAACAAGATCGAGACTTTCATCGCCGATGCTGACGCCCTGGCCGATGTGGCTGTGGAAGTTTCCGCCGACTAATTCTCTCCCTTACATAAAACGCCAGTGCAAAGCCGCCCCGCGACTTTGCACTTCGCGTGTCTCCGCACCGAGTTTACACGAGAAAGGACTGACCGCGTATGTGGTGGAGCAGCCTGTTTACGGATATGCGCCCCTCCGACTTCTTCAACTTCTCCTTCCTGCCAAAATATGGCGTGGCCTTCGTCCGCGGCATCGAGTACACGCTGCTGCTGGCGGTGGTGTCCGTGCTGCTGGCGGTGATCCCCGCCCTGCTGCTGGCCATGATGCGTTTGAGTAAGGTCAAGCCCGTCAAGTGGTTTGCCGGGGCGTACATCGCCGTGTTCCGCTCCACCCCCATGCTGGTGCAGCTGTCCATTATCTACTTCGGCCTGTTCTACGCCATATCCCTGCCCCGGATCAGCCTGTTCGGCTTCGTGGACATCAGCCGGTTCGTCCCCGGCGTGGTGGCGCTGGCGCTGAACAGCTCCGCCTATGTGGCGGAGATATTCCGGGCCGGTATCCTGGCCGTGGACAAGGGACAGACGGAGGCGGCCCGTTCCCTGGGCCTCAGCAGCTGGCAGTCCATGCGTTTGGTGGTGCTGCCCCAGGCCATCAAGAACGTGCTGCCCGCCCTGGCCAACGAGATCGTCACCATGGTCAAGGAGAGCTCCATCTGCTCCATGCTGGGCATGGCGGAGATCATGTTCGCCGCCAAGACCATCGCCGGCTCTACCGGCATCTCACTGGCGCCCTACACGCTGGCCGCGCTGGTCTATTTCTGCATCAACTATCCCGCCTCCAAAGCCATCGAGGCCATAGAAAGGAGAATGCGCCGTGGCGACAAGCAGTAAAGTCCTCGTCTCCGTGCAGCATCTGGTCAAGGAGTATAACCACGGCGCTGTCCACGCGCTGAACGATTGCAGCCTGGACATCCGCAGGGGCGAGGTGGTGGCCATCATCGGCCCGTCCGGCAGCGGCAAATCCACGCTGCTGCGCAGCCTGAACCTGCTGGAGGAGCCCACCTCCGGCGCGATCTACTTCGACGGTGTGGACCTGGCCAGCAAGCAGGTGAACATCGACCAGCACCGTCAGAAGATGGGCATGGTGTTCCAGCACTTCAACCTGTTCCCCCACAAGACCGTCCTGCAAAACATCACCCTCGCCCCGGTGACGCTGAAGAAAAAGACCCCCGCCGAGGCGGAGGCCCAGGCCCGGGCGCTGCTGGAGCGCATCGGCCTTGCCGACAAGGCCGCGGAGTACCCCAATATGCTCTCCGGCGGCCAAAAGCAGCGTATCGCCATCGTCCGGGCGCTGGCCATGAACCCGGAGGTCATGCTCTTTGACGAGCCCACCTCCGCCCTCGACCCGGAGATGGTGGGCGAGGTGCTGGATCTGATGCGTGACCTGGCCAAGGACGGCATGACCATGGCCGTCGTCACCCACGAGATGGGCTTCGCCCGCGAGGTGGCCGACCGGGTGGTGTTCATGGCCGACGGCAAGATTTTGGAGGAGGGCACGCCCGCCGACATCTTCGACCATCCCCACGATCCCCGCCTGCAGGACTTCCTCAGCAAGGTGCTGTAAGCGGCACAAAATGCATAAAAAAAAGACCGCCTTCCGGCGGTCTTTTTTTATAGTGCAGGGAGCGGACAGGGGCGGAATCCCAAAGCCGTCCTATTGCCTCGTCAAGACGTATACGTGTGCTGCACCGTCTCGCCTCGTTCGGTGTCCGGGTTGTAGACCCGGCCCTCCAGCGTGACGGAGGTCACGGTGTCCACATCCACCAGCCGGTTGAAGATGTATACCGCGTGAGCGAAGGGGGCGGTCTCGCCGTCGCCGTAGATATAGCCCAGCACCCAGTTCATCAGGTTCTGGCTCTCGCTGGTCACCACATAGGAGGTGCCGTCGGCATAGTGCAGCGTCAGCTCCTGCGCGTTCAGCTCCCGGTCAGGGGAGGCGTTGCCCATGGTGATGCCCACGGCGGAGATGCGGGCCACCTCGCCATCGGCGGCGGTCAGCGTCCGGACAGGGGCGTAGATGCGGGGCTGAATGGCCACGGCGTGGGGTTCCCGGCCCTCGCTGTCGCCGTCGTAAACGGTAAAGTAGAAGTTGTCGCCCTTCTGGTACGTCTCACCGGCGGCAAAGTAGGCCACCACATCCAGATGGGTAGCGGTGCTGGTGGTCTTATCTACATGGAACTTCACATTGACCATGCCGCCCTGCTGGAAATCCGGGGAGTGCAGATACATACTGGGATTCAGAGGCAGACTGTACACCTCGCCGTAGCCTGCGTCCTCGTAGGATACGCCTTCGGGATCGTCCACGGTGTAGGTCAGGATGCCGCAGCCGCTCTCGTCGACAAGGAACGTCTCCAGCGTGATAGTGGTGCTGCCTACGGTGAGCTCGGCATCCAGCTTGGACAGGTAATCGCCCACCAGACGCTGCACGGTATCCCGGTCACCGGGGATGCGCTCCATGTCCGGCAGAGTGATGAGCTCGCCGGAGTTGCCCTCTACCGTGGGGGTGGAGGCGTCCATATCGTCGGTAAAGGCGTGATAGGTGGTATCGTCCACCTTGTCGGCAGGGGACACGTTGGCCTTGATCAGTGTTACCACACCGGCGGCCATGGCCACGGTGAGGGTCAGCGCGGCGGCGATGGCGATCACAGCGCCGCGGCCTAAAATGCGGCGGGTCTTTTTCTCGTTCTGCATAGTTCTTTTGACCTCCGAAATTGTATCCGGGGAGGCGTGCAGGGCGGAGAAGGTTTTTTCAAAAAGCTCGTGTTGGGTCATACTGCGACACCTCCGATAAAATGTTTTTCAGCTTGGCCCTGGCGCGGGAGAGCCGGGTACGCACCGTTTCCTCCGGCACGTTCAGCAGCGCGGCGATCTCCTTTTGCCGGTAGCCCTCGTAATAGTACAGCAGCACCGGCAGGCGGTAGCGCCTGTCCAGCGACATCACCGCGTCAAACAGCTCCCGGCATTGGGGCTGCTCGAACACCAGCGTGTTCTCGTAGTCGGCGATGTCCTCCGCCCTGTGCCACGGGGCGCGGAGCACGTTTTTGCAGCGGTTGACCGTAACGCGGATGAGCCAGTTTTTCACATGGGCGTCGCTTTCGAACGCCTTGTCCTCTTTGTATAGCTGTATCAACACGTCCTGGGTCACATCGTCCGCGTCGTCCCGGCAGCGCAGATAGCTGTACGCCACCCGGAACACCGTGTCCATATACCGCTGGGCCAGCGGGGTGAACTGTTCTTCTGTCATAGGGTCGTCTCCTTTGTAGGGGTGAAAGGCCTTTCACCTATCATACACCCGAAAAACGGAAAATGTTTCATTTCGGAAAAAATATCCGCGCCTCGTCCCTACACACGGTCTGCCAAAGCGTGTGCCCTGCCCGGCAGGACACAAAAATGGCCCGGCAGCGTCGCTGCCGGGCAGAACAGACTCTATTCAGCTCTTGCCGTGAATCTCACCGCCGCACCGGGGGCAGGTGATGACGATGCGCCCCTTGCCTCTCGGCACGCGGCACACCGCGCCGCACCGGGGGCAGGTGAAATAGCGGTGCTCCTTGTCCATCCGCTGCTGCCGGCTTCCGGCGATGCGGCGGCTGACGGGATTCCAGACCTTCTCCATGAAGCGTGCGTTCTCGCTCCGCCGCTTCTCCAGATTGCGGGAAAACATACGGTACAGCGCCAAAAACACGATGACCGTGGACACAAAGGCCAAAATGCTGTATACCACGGACTGCCTGTCCCGCAGGAACAGATTGATAACGTCCAGCAGCAGCGCCGTCCAGATCATGGTCAGGCACAGGCGATCTACGCCGTTGCGGCCATACATGAAGCGCGACAGCGCGTTGCCGATGCGTTGGAAGAAGTTCATAAAAACAAAGCCCCGCTTCCCGGAAATTACTCTAATACTGACAAGGTATTTTACAGGAAAAGTCAGAAAAGGTAAAGGGCTTTTGCGGAAAATTCACAAAATGGACAAAATTTCACCGCCTCACCCCGCTGTTGCAATAGGCCGCGGAGTTTGGTATAATATCTCAGATATAGTGCCGCCGCCGTTTTGACAGGTGAGAGGCGGCACGGTACGGACGGAACGCGGGCTGCCGGTATATGCTGCCGCGCCGCTCTCGCCTGCCGCTACCATTCTATGCGGGCCGCGCCGCCGCGGTGCAGCCGGGAAAGGAAGAACCCCATGATCAAGATCGCCCCCTCCATTCTCTCCGCCGATTTTGCCTACCTGGGCCGTGACATCGAGAAGATCGCCACCGCTGACTACGTCCATGTGGACGTGATGGACGGCCTGTTCGTGCCCAACATCTCCATCGGCATCCCGGTGGTGAAGTGCATCCGCCCCACCACGTCCCTGCCACTGGATGTCCACCTGATGATCGACCGCCCGGTGCGCTACGTGGAGCAGTTCTGCGACGCAGGCGCGGACATCGTCACCTGCCACGTGGAGGCGGACACGGAGGAGAACATCCTGGCCGCCATCGACAAGATCCACGCCAAGGGCAAAAAGGCCGGCGTGGTGGTCAAGCCCAAGACCCCCGCCAGCGCCGTACTGCCCTTCATCGACAGGGTGGAGCTGATTTTGGTAATGACCGTCGAGCCGGGCTTCGGCGGGCAGAAGTTCATGGCGGACATGATGCCCAAGGTGCAGACCATCCGGGGCTACATCAACGCACTGAACCCCGCCTGTGAGCTGGAGGTGGACGGCGGCGTGGACGCGCAGACCTGCAAGCTGTGCATCGCCGCCGGGGCAAACGTACTGGTGGCGGGCAGCGCCGTATATAAGGCGGCGGACATCCCCGCCCGCATCGCCGAGCTGAGAGGATAAAGACGTATGGAGTATTTTCCCGCACCGCTGGAAAAATTAGTAGAGCAGTTCGCCAAGCTGCCGGGCGTAGGCTATAAGTCCGCCCAGCGGCTGGCCTTTCACGTCCTGAGCCTGCCGGAGCAGGAGGCTCAGGCCTTCGCCGACGCCATCACCGAGGCCAAGCGCAGCGTCACGCTGTGCCCCGTGTGTCAGAACCTGACCGCCGGCGGCCTGTGTCCCATCTGCGCCGATGGGAAGCGGGACGAGACCACCATCTGCGTGGTGGCCGATCCCCGCGATGTCATCGCCATGGAGCGCAGCCGGGAGTACCGCGGACGCTATCACGTGCTCCACGGCGTGCTGTCGCCCATGAACCATGTCGGGCCGGACGACCTGCACATCAAGTCACTGCTGGACCGTGTGGCCCAGGGCGGCATCGAGGAGGTCATCATGGCCACCAACCCGGACACGGAGGGCGAGGCCACGGCGCTGTACCTGGCCCGTTTGCTGAAGCCCTTCGGCACGAAGGTCACGCGGCTGGCCTACGGCATCCCCGTGGGCGGCCATCTGGAGTTTGCCGATGATGCCACGCTGATGCGTGCGCTGGAAGGGCGGCGTGAGCTATGAGAAGGTTCGTCTGCCTGCTGCTGGCCACCCTGCTGGCGCTGTCGCTGTGCGGCTGCGGCGGGACGCAGGAGTCCCGGCTGGAGCTGTTCGCCATGGACACCTACATGGTCATCACCGCCGAGGGCGGCGACACCGAGGAAGCGGTAAAGTCGGTATCCCGGGAGATCAGCCGATTGGAGAACGCTCTCAGCCGCACCATCGGCACCAGCAGCGTCAGCCGCCTGAACGATGAGGGCGGCGCACGGCTGGACGAGGAGACGGCATCGTTGCTGGCCGCGGCGCTGACATACAGCGCCGACACCAACGGCGCGTTCGATGTGACCATCGCGCCGCTGGTAGAGCTGTGGGGCATCACGTCCGATGATCCCCGCGTGCCCTCTCAGGAGGAGATCGACGCGCTGCTGCCGCTGGTGGGCAGTGAGCACATCCACCTGGACGGGCGGGAGGCCACGCTGGACGAGGACTGCGCCATCGACCTGGGCGGCATCGCCAAGGGCTTCGCCTCCGACAAGGCGGCGGACATCCTCAGCAGAAGCGGCGCTGACCGTGCCTGCGCCAATCTGGGCGGCAACGTGTATGTATACAGCCGGGAGGGCCATGATGCCTGGAACGTGGCCATCCAAGACCCCCAGGGCAAGGACGACTACGTGTGCATCCTGTCGCTGACGGATCACTTTGTCGTCACCTCCGGCGGCTATCAGCGGTATTTCACCGGGCCGGACGGCACGGTGTACCAGCACATCCTTGACCCCAAGACCGGCCATCCCGTTCAGGGCGACCTGCTCAGCGCGTCCGTCATCCTGCCCCGCAGCGGCGATGAACTGGCCGGAACGCGGGCGGATGCCTACTCCACGGCGCTGTACGTCATGGGCGAGAGCGGCGCGGCGGACTTTTGGCGCGCACACAGGGACTTTGACATGGTGCTGGTGACAACGGACGGACGGGTGGTCTACACCCCCGGCCTTGCCTCGGTATTCCATGAAGCGGAGGGCGTAAGCTATGTCTGTGAGCAGCTGGCAGACTGAGACAAAATTCAACCGCCGTGACGCGCTGGTGGCGCTGGCGGTGGCGCTTTTGGCGGCGGTGACGGCGCTGCTGTTCTACCTGCCCAGGACTCAAAGCGGCCAGCTGACCGCCGTCATCACCCAGCACGGTCAGGTGGTGCGCCGCGTGGCGCTGTCGGGCATGGATAAGGAGCAGGTGATCGAGCTGGACGATGGCACGTACCACCTCACCGTCCGCGTCAGCGCAGACGGCGCATACGTGTCCCACAGCGACTGTCCCACCCAGGACTGCGTCCACACCGGGGCTATCTCCCGGGCAGGGCAGTCCATCGTGTGCCTTCCGGCCCAGGTGGTGGTGTACCTGGAGGGCACGCCTGCCGCCGGTCAGCCGGACGTGATCGTGGGGTGACGGGCATGAAGTGGACGACGAAGAACATGGCGCTGTGCGCCGTGCTGGCGGCGCTGGCCCTGGGCCTGAGCACGCTGGAGAACCTGTTCCCGGTCACGGCCCTCGTGCCCGTGCCGGGTGTGAAGCTGGGCCTGGCCAACATCGTCACGGTGTTCGCCCTGTACCGGCTGGGCGCGCCGGAGGCGCTGGCCATCCTGCTGGTGCGCTGCGCGCTGGGCGGCCTGTTCGCCGGGAACGTGTCGGCGCTGCTGTTCAGCGCGCTGGGCGGCCTGTGCGCCATGGGTGTGATGATCCTGCTGCGGCGCTGGCGGAGGCTGTCGGTGTACGGCGTGTCCATCGGCGGCGCGGCGGCCCATAACATAGGACAGATGGCGGCGGCGGTCATCACCTTAGGCAGCACCATGGTGCTGGGCTATCTGCCGTTTTTGCTGGCGGTGTCCCTGTTCACAGGGACGCTGACCGGGTTCGTGACAGCGCTGCTGCTGCGGGCCACATCGCATATCCGATTTCGATGAGAGGGTGGTTTTGCTATGGATAAGAAGGATCAGATCATTTTGCAGCAGCTGGACGTGATCCGCTCCATGACGGAGAACAACATGAAGCGCATGAACAGCGACTTTTGGGGCACACCCTTTGAAGCCGTGGGCAAAGCCCCGGTAACGCCCGCCGCATCCGGCAGGGGGGAGGACGTGAAGAAGAACACCCCTCCCACCGCCACCGCCAAGCCCGGCGACGAAAAGCCCGCCGAGGAGGAGCTGCCGCCGCCGGAGAAGATGGAGGATCTGCTGGCGGAGCTGGACAGCTACATCGGTCTGGGCGCGGTGAAGGAGGAGGTCCACAACCTCATCAACATGGTGCAGGTCTACAAGCTGCGCCGGGAGCACGACCTGCCCACCACCGATATGTCCCTGCACATGGTGTTCACCGGCAACCCCGGCACGGGCAAGACCATGATGGCCCGCATGATGGCCCGCATCTACCGCAGCCTGGGCATCCTGTCCAAGGGCCAGCTGGTGGAGGTGGACCGCAGCGGCCTGGTGGCCGGCTACGTGGGACAGACCGCCCTCAAGACCCAAAAGGTCATCGAGAAGGCCATGGGCGGCGTGCTGTTCGTGGACGAGGCCTACGCCCTCAACGGCAAGTCGGAGAACGACTTCGGCCAGGAGGCCATCGACACCCTGCTCAAGGCCATGGAGGATCACCGTGACGACCTGGTGGTCATCGTGGCGGGCTACACCGACCTGATGGACAAGTTCATCCACTCCAACCCCGGCCTGGAGAGCCGCTTCAACCGCTTCCTGCTGTTCGAGGACTACTCCCTGGACGAGCTGATGGCCATCTTCAAGATGCGCTGCGGCAAGGGCTACATCCTCTCCCCGGAGGCCGAGCCGCTGGTGCGTGACTACATCGCCGAGGAGAGCGCCGACGGCGACGGCTTCGGCAACGCCCGCGGCGTGCGGAACATCTTCGAGCATATTTTGGTGGCGCAGAACAACCGGCTGGCCAAGCTGGACACTGTCACCCGTGACGACCTGATGACGCTGCTGCCGGAGGACGTGATGCACGCCCGCGGCCAGCTGGACGAGTAAAAGGCATATACAAAGGCCGACCGGCTCTGTGAGCCGGTCGGCCTTAAAAAAGGAGTAAGTGAAGTATCAGATTCAACCCTCGATCAGCCTTGCGGCATAGAGGTACGTCCGGGCGTAGTAGCTCTCGGACAGGGAGCTGATGATCACGCCGCTGGACGTGCTGGCGTGGATGAACTGTCCGCCGCCCAGATAGATGCCCACGTGGCCGATGCCGCTGCCGCCGGTGGCGAAGAACACCAGGTCGCCGGGCGCACGCTCCGCCGAGGACACGCCCCGGCACATATAATACTGGCTGGTCGCGCCGTGGGGCAGACTCACGCCGAACGCGCCGAACACCGCCATGGTGAAGCCGGAGCAGTCCGTGCCGTTATGGCTTGAGCCGCCGTAGCGGTAGGGCGTGCCCAAATACGTATACGCCTCGGCGATGATGTCCTCGATCAGCGTAGACGTGGCGCTTGTGCCCTCGTAGTCGGCGTAATGCACCGGCTCGCAGTACTCCGCCAGCACAAAGCCCGTGTCCGTGCCGTAGGATACCTCGTACCACTCATCGTCATGCACGTCCAGCAGCTTGGCCGCCTTGCCGTCAAAGATGATCCGCAGCCGGTCGGCCTCGGTGCTGGGTTCTTCCCGCAGAGAGATGTAGCTGTCGCAATGCACCAGCACGCCGTCGTATGTCTCCAAAAAGAGCTGCTTCTGCAGCGCCTCCGTCTCCCGCAGCAGCGCCTGGGCGGACAGCTCCGTCAGGGACAGCTCCTCGCCGCTCTCGTCCAGCAGCCCGGCCTCCTGGGCCAGCTGCAAGCCGTCGGCGGCCTGTAAGGACGTAGCGCTGGCGGCGGCCAGGCCGTTGGAGGCCAGCGTCTCCACAGCGGCGGCATACGTCTCGCTGTCGTGGGTGGCGGGGACGGTCTCCGCCGCACCGGCGCTGACAGCGCCGGAGAAAAGCAGCAGCGCGGACATGCCCGCCGCCGCGAGGTTCTTCAAATACATGGATATTACCTGCCGTTTCGCGTTGGATTTGAGCCGGCGGCTCACGGGGGCGTAAGACCCCACGCGACCTATCATAGCACAAGTCTATCGAAAAAGCTACAAAAAAATTACAAAATGGAAACAAAATTTTCAAAGCGGTAATAAATTCAAGAGAAACTTGCATGATTTGCCTATCCTGTGCTACAATACCTGTAAAAAATGCGGAGGTGACGCATATCGAACCGATCCAATACGAGCAGCGGGGCTACCTGAACGAGTCCTTCCGCCTGTTCTACCTGGCCGACGACCACGCCGGCGACATCGAGTACCATTACCATACCTTCCACAAGATCATCCTCCTGCTGGCGGGCCGCGCCGGCTACGCCGTGGAGGGCGAGCACTACGACCTGAACCCCGGTGACTTCGTGCTGGTGGGCCGGGGCAGCATCCACCGCCCGGTGGTGGCGGACGGCGACTACTACGAGCGCATGATCCTCTACATCTCTCCCACCTGCCTGGAGGCCCTGGCCGTGGACGATTGCGACCCCTCCGAGTGCTTCCGTCTGGCCCAGCAGTCCTTCCAGTATGTCTACCGTGACGGGCCGGACAGCCGCGTCCGCCAGTTGTTCCAGTCCCTCCACCAGACCATCGTCCGGGGCGGCTACGGCGCGTCCCTGCTGACCCAGGCCCAGTTCACCGAGCTGCTGGTGGAGGTGAACCGCCTCTGCCGCAACGGCCACGGCGTAGGCGCAGCCGGCGGCGACAGCAAGGTGGTGTCCCTGCTCCAGTACCTGAACCTCCACCTGTCCGAGCCGCTGTCCATCGACGACCTGTCCGCCCGGTTCTATATCAGCAAGTACCACATGATGCGCCGCTTCCGTCAGGAGACGGGCTACTCCATCCACGGCTACCTGTCGGAGAAGCGCCTGCTGCTGGCCCAGCAGCTTCTGAGCCGCGGCGCAGCCCCCTCGGAGGTGTTCACCCAGGTGGGGTATCAGGACTACTCCACCTTCTCCCGCGCCTATAAAAAACAGTTTGGCCGCGGCCCGTCCGCTGATGTCCGGCGATAAACGCACGATTTGCAAATAAACACGCAATTTTTCTGATTTACTTTGCCAAAATTGCCCATATAATAGTGACCGTAAGCTCTGTATAAGAAGCGAGGAGGAAGCTATGAAGAAATTTTTGAAGAACTACTGGTTTATTCTGTGTATGCTCACCGGCATCGTGGCCGGCTGCCTGGTGGGTGCGTTCGCCCCGGCCTTCGGCGGTAAGATCGAATTTTTGGGCACGCTGTTCATCAACATGATGTTCTGCGTGGTCGTGCCGATGGTGTTCTGCTCCATCGCCTCCGCCATCGCCAACATGAAGAGCGTCAAGCGCGCCGGTAAGATCATGGGTGTCACCATCGCCACCTTCCTTGTCACCGCCGCCATCGCCGGCGTGCTGATGTATGTCGTCTGCCGCATCTTCCCCCTGGTGGACGGCAGCTACACCATCGTCGAGGGCGAGGTGGGCGAGGCCCTGGGCTTCGGCGACATGATCGTCAACTTCTTTACCAAGCCCGACTTCGCGGAGCTTCTCAGCCGCCGGGCCATCCTGCCCCTTATCGTGGCGGCGGTGCTGTTCGGCTTCGGCATCCAGATGAGCGGCGGCCCGGCCACCAAAACGGCCCAGTTCCTGGAGGACATCACCAACTGCATCATGAAGACCGTCAAGCTGGTCACCTACTACGCGCCCATCGGCTTCTTCGGCTTCTTCGCCAGCCTGGTGGCCACCTACGGCCCGACCCTTATCGGCGACTACAGCCGCACCCTTATCATCTATTATATTATGAGCTTCGCCTATATGTTCATCTTCTTCCCGCTGTACGCCCGGTTCGGCGGCGGCAAGGGCAGCGCGAAGGTCATGTTCTCCAAGCTGTTCCGCCCGGCGGCGGTGTCCTTCGGCACGTGCTCCTCTGTGGCCACCATCCCCACCAACATGGAGGTGGCGGAGGAGACCGGCATCAGCAAGGATGTCAGCGACATCGTCCTCCCCCTGGGCGCGACCATGCACATGGACGGCTCTGCCATGTCCGCCATCATCAAGGTGGCGTTCCTGTTCGGCGTGTTCGGCATGGACTTCTCCACGGATAAGGCCATCCTGGCCATCATCGTGGCGGTGTTCTCCTCCGTGGCCATGAGCGGCATCCCCGGCGGCGGCGGCACGGGCGAGCTGGTGGTCTGCACCATCTTCTTCCCCGACCAGCTGGCCATCGCCTACCCCATCGCCCTGGCCATCGGCAACCTGGTCGATCCCCCGGCCACCATGGTCAACGCCGCCGGCGACTACGTGGTGTCCTTCATCGTCTCCCGCTACGTGGACGGCAAGGACTGGCTGCAAAAGAAGCTCCACGCCGCCAAGGACTGAATAAAAACATCGAACAGCGGCGGGCGCATTGCGTCCGCCGCTGTTTCCGCAAGGGGCGGACAGAGCCGTCCGCCCCTACGCACCATCTATCGGAGGCGTATGCGCTATTTTCTGTCATTCCGAGCCAGTGCTCACACTGGCGTGGGAATCCGTTCCCTGTCCCCTGCCTCCCTCTGTGAGGGAGGTGGCAACGCGAAGCGTTGACGGAGGGAGAGACGAACAGCGGCGGACGAAAAAAATAATTTCACAAGGTGGTTTACTTTCGCGGACTAAAATGGTAGTATAGTAGCAGCAGCCCGCAAAACGGGCGGAAAGAAGGAGAAAGCGATCATGGCATTACGAGCGGCAAAATCCAAGATCGGGAAGAAAGAGAAAAGCGACCGGCTGTATAGGGCCATCCTGATGCTGGAGACGGAGGAGGAGTGCTATAACTTCTTCCAGGACCTGTGTACCGTGTCCGAGCTCCGCAGCATGGAGCAGCGCTACGAGGTGGCCACATTGCTGAACGACGGCCTCATCTACAACGACATCCTGGAGCGCACCGGCGCGTCCAGCGCCACCATCAGCCGCGTGAACCGAAGCCTCATCTATGGCAACGGCGGCTACGAGAGCGTGCTGGAGAAGATGAAGGAGCGGGAAGAAAAGGCGGAAGAGGACGACGAGGCATGAGTTGCTACGAAGCGCTGGCCGGGTCGTATGATGCCCTGACCACCGATGTGGACTACGAAAAGCGGGGGGACTTTCTGGAAAAGCTCCTTCGCCGCAGCTCCATTCCCGTCAAGCTGGTGCTGGACCTGGCCTGCGGCACGGGCACGATGACCTGGCTTCTGACCCGGCGGGGCTACGAGGTCATCGGCGTGGACGGCTCGGAGGAGATGCTGGCGGCGGCCATGAGCAAAAGCGGACAGGTGGCGGGCGTGCCGCCTGTCTTTCTGCACCAGTCTATGCCCCGGCTGGACCTGTACGGCACGGTGGACGCCGCCGTCTGCTGTCTGGACAGCCTGAATTACCTCACCGACCCCAAGGACGTGCAGCGCACCCTCCAGCGCCTGCACCTGTTCGTCGCCCCCGGCGGGATGCTGGTGTTCGACGTGAACACCGTGGCCAAGCTGTCCTCGCTGGACGGTCAGGTGTTCCTGGACGAGACGGAGGACACCCTCTGCCTGTGGCGCACCGAGTACAGCCGCGGCCTTTGCAGCTATTACATGGACCTGTTCTTCCGCCGTGAGGACGGCGCGTGGGACAGGCAGACGGAGCTGCACCGCCAGCGTGCCTATACCGTGGCCCAGCTCACCGACTGGCTCACCGAGGCCGGCTTCGGCGACATCCGTGTCTACGGCGATATGCGCCTGCGCCGTCCCCGTGACGACGAGCAGCGGATCTATTTCAGCTGCGTGAGAAAATAGCGGAGCAGACGGATTCCCACGCCAGTGCAAGCACTGGCTCGGAATGACAGAGAAGAAAAACGGCACAGAACCGCAAAGCAAAATCAGCAAAAGAGGTAGTATAACTATGGCAGATCGTATCGTAAGAGCCATTTCCGCCGACGGCCTGGTGCAGGCGGCGGCCATTTGCAGCCGCGACCTCACCGAGCGCGCCCGTCAGATACACAAAACCCTCCCCGTGGCCACGGCGGCCCTGGGCCGCGCCCTGGCGGCGGCCTCCATGATGGGCAACGCCCTGAAAAGCGACGGCGCCAGCCTGACGCTGCAATTCAAGGGCGGCGGTCCGCTGGGCACGGTGCTGGCCGTCAGCGACAACGAGGGCTGCGTCCGCGGCTACGTCACCAATCCCCACACCGACCTGCCCCTCCGCCCGGACGGCAAGCTGGACGTAGGCGGCGCAGTGGGCCATGACGGCACGCTCACCGTCATCAAGGACCTGCACATGAAAGAGCCCTACGTGGGCACGATCGACCTGCTGGGCGGCGAGATCGCCGAGGATGTGGCGAGCTACTTCGTGGAGTCCGAGCAGATCCCCACCGCCTGCGCCCTGGGCGTGCTGGTGGACCGGGATCAGAGCGTCAAGTCCGCCGGCGGCTACCTTATCCAGCTCATGCCCGGCGCGGGGGAGGACACCATCGCCAAGGTGGAGGGCGGCGTCATGGCCGCCGGCCCTGTCTCCGCCATCCTGGAGCAGAACGACGACCCGGAAGCGCTGCTGCGTACCGTCATGAGCGATTTTGACCTGAAGATTTTGGAGACGTGCCCCGTCTCCTACAAGTGCTACTGCTCCCGTCAGCGGGTGGAGCGCGCCCTCATCTCTTTGGGCAAGCCCGAGCTGGAGCAGATGCTGGCCGAGCAGGGCGGCTGTCAGCTTACCTGCCAGTTCTGCGACGCGGTGTACGACTTCTCCGCCGACGACCTCCGCGCCCTTATCGCCGGCCTGTAACAAAAAAACGGGAAATTTTCCAAAGTTTCTGTTGACAGATGCGGTTGGTTTTAGTATAATCAATCCTGTCGTTTGAAGCGACAGGTACGGGAGCATAGCTCAGCTGGTTAGAGCACCTGCCTTACAAGCAGGGGGTCACTGGTTCGAGTCCAGTTGTTCCCACCAACGCATGGCCAAGTAGTTCAGTTGGTTAGAACGCCAGCCTGTCACGCTGGAGGTCGAGGGTTCGAGCCCCTTCTTGGTCGCCAATATGCCTCGGTAGCTCAGTTGGTAGAGCAGCGGACTGAAAATCCGCGTGTCGCCGGTTCGACCCCGGCCTGAGGCACCATAGGCGCTGCAATAGCGGTGCCGCTTGCGGGCGTAGCTCATCTGGTAGAGCGCGACCTTGCCAAGGTCGAGGTAGCGAGTTCGAGCCTCGTCGCCCGCTCCAAAAACAAAACCCCATCCGAAGGGATGGGGTTTTGTTTTTGGAATGCCGCGGGCAGGTTTGAACTCACTGCCTCGACCTGCGCGAAGCGCGTCAAATTCAGAGGTGAGGCAGGGTTCCTGCGAATGGCTATGCCATTCGCGGGATGCCGGGAAGCGAGTTCAAACCAACGCATGATACGCCCTCCCGGCAAGCGGCAGGAGTGGCACACGTGCCGCTCCTGCCGCTTGTTATCTTTGAGTATCATTCACCGCCGTTTTCTGCGTATCCACAGCGCTATCAGCACCACCGGGAGCGCCGCCAGCGCCCACCCGGTCGAACCGCGCTTTTCGGGCGTTCCGGGCGCTTCCTCCGCCTCCCATCCGGCGTAGAGCGTCATGTTGGCCGTCACGGTGTCCGCGTCAAAATCCCACAGCCGCGTCAGCGCCGGGTCTGTGTACCAGCCGGTCAGGCGATACCCCTCCCGCACCGGGTCGTCAGGGCGGGCCAGGCGCTGTCCCCGCGTCACCGTCTGCGACGGCAGTGAACTGCCTCCGGCGCTCTCGAACGTCACGCTGCACGTCTCGCTGACCACCACCGTCACATCGCAGGCCGCCGCGTCATACGCACTTCGCCCGTCCTGCCGCGACACCAGGTAATTCCGATTGTGCAGCACGGACGCGCCGCTCTGCCCCACCACTTGAAACTGCACCACAGCCACGACGGTATTCGCCTGCCACGCCGCTCCGCCATTGAAGTCGGCGAAGGCTAAATAGCAGGCGCGGACGCCTCCGGCCTCCGCCGCGTCCGCTATCCGCACGCCCTCGGTGGTCAGGCTGTTCTCCGGCAGAAGCTGCAAAAACAGCGGGTCGTACACCACCTCGTCCTGCATGGCGTACATGGTGTACGGATCGTCACTGTCCGTGCGCTCCAGCCGCAGCAGCAGGGCGATAACGTCTCCGGGCTGCGCCTGCACCTCCGTCTTGCCGTTGGCTGACAGCGAAAAGCGGAAGGACGGCATCTCCTCCGCCTGTGCTGCCGGCGTCAGCAGCAACAGCAGCGCCGCCAGCAGCAGCGCGGTCATCCACTTTTTACCGTGTCTGCCCTGAACCACAGGCGTACCTCCTCACAAAACCGTCTCGAACGTCTGCCGGGCGGCGGCGGCCAGGTGGGCGCAGTCCTCCGTGCCCATGGTCTCCCACGCAGAGTGCATGGCCAGCTGAGCCAGGCCGATGTCCACCGTGCTCACCGGCACCAGCGTGTTGGCGATGCTGCCCAGGGTAGAGCCGCCGGGCAGGTCGGAGCGGTTGGCCATGACCTGGGTGGGCACATCGGCGGCCTTGCAGATGCTGCGGAACAGGGCGCAGGAGCGGCCATCCGTGGCGTAGCGCTGGTTGGCGTTGAACTTGATGACCACGCCGCCGTTCATGCGGGGGCAGTTGTCGCCATCACTGTACTCCGGGTGGTTGGGATGGATGGCGTGGGCGTTGTCGGCGGAGAGCAGGAAGCTGCGGGCCAGCATGGTGCGGAACGTCTCCTCGTCATGGCCCAGGGCGAAGGTGATGCGGCGCAGCGTGTCCCGCAGGAAGGCGGAGGCCGCGCCCTGCTTCGTTTCAGAGCCTACCTCCTCGTTGTCGAAAATGCACAGCACGGGCAGCGCGCCGGTGTCGCGGGCGGCGAGGAAACCCTCTAGACAGCCCCAGACGCAGGCCAGGTCGTCCAGCCGGGGGGAGAGGACATACTCGTTGTGCGCGCCCAAAGTGACGCCCTGACCGCGGCAGTAGAGGAACAGGTCGCTGCCCAGCACATCCTCGGGGCTGACCCCGGCGGCCTCCGCTGCCATGGGCAGGATAGCGGCGGCGGGATCATCGCTGCTGAACAGGGGGATGGTGTCCACGTTGGCCATGTATTTCATGCCGTCGTTGGCGTTTCGGTTCATGTGGATAGCCACGCTGGGGATCACCAGCAGGTTGCGGTCGATGTTCACCAGCTTCTCGTCCAGCCCGCCGTCTCGGCGGACGAACAGCCTGCCGGCCACGGAGAGAGGCCGGTCGAACCAGGTGGACATCAACATCCCGCCGTACTTCTCGGTGTGCAGGCGGACGTAGCCGCTGCTCCGCAGCTCGGCGCGCTCCTTCAGCTTGAAAGTGGGGGAGTCGCTGTGAGCGGCGGCCATCATGAAGCCGCCCCGCAGCTCCTGCGGCACGCGGAAAGCGATGATGCTGGAGCCGCCGCGGATGACGAAGCGTCGGTCGCCGGGATGCAGCGTCCAGCGTTCGCCCTCGGACAGCGGCGTGTACCCGGCGGCGGTGAGGCGGGCGGCGGTGTTGGCGATGGCGTGGAAACAGGTGGGGCTGGCGGAAATAAAATCCAGCATGGGCAGGGCAGAAGCCGGTGTTGTCGTCATAGTGAATAACCTCCTCGTCCTTGAGCAGTGGACAACTTGAATTGTGAGTATTGTACCATAAAGTAAAGTGAAGAGATGTGATATGCTGTTTTCTTCGATGAAATGGTTTCACGAAACGAGAATACGGTACTTTTTCGATGCCTGATTTTGCCTCATTATACCATGAAAGAGCGTGTCTGGCAAGCGCCTGCGGATGGTCAAAACGGCGGTAATTTGGCAAAAGTACTAAAAGTGGTGAAAAGTATGCAGGATGTTCTTGCTTATTCATAAGAAATCAGGTACAATAGGCCGTAAGAATACTCTGCTCCGGCAGACGAGGAGGGACGGGCGGCATTAGCCCGTTGCGGCAATGAGCGAACGCTACGAAAACGAAAGAACGGAATTGGACGTTGTCTCCCCTCTGTGGACACGTGACTTCACGATCATCACGCTGGGCAGCGTGGTGTCCATGCTGGGAAACAGTATGTCCGGCTTTGCGCTGAGTCTGCTGGTGCTGGACTACACACAGTCCGGGATGCTGTACGCCATCTACATCGCCGCCTTCACCGTGCCGCAGATCGTGATGCCCATTTTCTCCGGCGCGATATTGGACCGCTTCTCCCGCAAGAGGATGATCTACACCCTGGACTTTATCTCGTCGGGGGTATTCCTGACGGCGGCGCTGATCCTCAGCCGGGGCTGGTTCAGCTTCTCGGTGCTGGTGGTGGGCTGCCTGATCATCGGCTCTATCAACAGCATCTACATGGTGGCCTATCAGAGCTTCTACCCCATGCTCATCACGCCGGGGAACTATTCCAAGGCGTATTCCATCGCCAGCGTGCTGGAAACGCTGTCGGCGGTGATGATTCCCGTGGCCACCTTTGCCTACAACAAGGTCGGCATCACGCCGCTGCTGGCGGCCAACGCCGTGTGCTTCCTTGTCGCCGCCATCGCCGAAACGCAGATCAAGGCGGAGGAGAGCTACATCCAGCAGCGGAAGCAGGCTGTGGCGGAGCGGCAGAGCTCCGGGCGTCAGCTGCTGCTGGACATCAGAGAGGGCTTCCAGTACCTGCTGGGCGAGAAGGGTTTGCTGGCGGTGGCGGTGTATTTTACCTTCAGCGCACTGGCCAGCGGTGCGTCCCAGGTCATCACGCTGCCCTATTTCAAGGGCGCATTTGAAAACGGCGAGTACATATATTCTATGGTGTGGGGGACGCTGCTGGTGGGCCGTGCGCTGGGCGGACTGTTCCACTACAAGATGCAGATACCCAGGAAATACAAATACACCATCGCCCTCACCGTATACATCACCATCTCCGTGCTGGAGGGCACTTACCTCTACACGCCTGTGCCGGTGATGATGCTGATGCTCTTTTTCGTCGGTGTGCTGGGCGTGACCAGCTATACCATCCGCATTTCCGCCACCCAGAGCTACGTCCCCCACGAGAAAAAGGGCCGGTTCAACGGCGCGTTCAATATGCTCAACACCGTGGGAAGCCTGACGGGCCAGCTGACGGCGGGCGCACTGACCGCGGTGCTCATGCCCCGGACGGTGCTGCTGGGCTTCATGCTGCTGACGGCTGTGGCGGCGGTCATATTCATCGGCGGCAATCGCACGGCGGTCAGCGCCATCTACAACCGGCAGCAGTAGGAAAAGCGGCATCCGCCGCGTGACACAAGGAGGAACTTATCATGAAATTCTCGGAGATGCCCTACAAGCGCCCCGACACGGAGGCTCTCAAGCAGCAGTGGACGGCGCTGACGCAGCGCCTGGAGCACGCCGCCACCTACGAGGAGGCTCGTGCGGCCTTTTTGGAGCAGCAGGCCCTGTCCCGCTCCGCGGAGACCCAGGCCACGCTGGCCTCCGTCCGCCACTCCATCGACACCCGCGATGCCTTCTATGACGGCGAGGAGAAGTTTTGGAACGTCTTTGCGCCGGAGCTGGAGGAGTACGAGCAGGCGTGGAAGGCGGCCATGCTGGCCTCCCCGTTCCGCAAGGATTTCGCCGCAGAATACGGCGAGCTGATGTTCCTCAACGCGGAGATCGATCGCAAGAGCTTCGCGCCGGAGATCATCCCGGAGATGCAGCAGGAGAACGACCTGGTCCAGGCGTATGAGAAGCTCATCGCCTCGGCGCAGATCCCCTTCGAGGGGAAGACCTACACCCTGTCCCAGCTGCAGCCCATGAAGACCGACCCGGATGACGACCGCCGCTTGGCGGCGTGGAAGGCGGACTCCCGGTGGTCCATGGAGCACGCGGAGGAGCTGGACACCCTGTACGACAAGCTGGTGCATCTGCGCGATGCCATGGGCAGAAAGCTGGGCTACGATGGCTACACCACCCTGGGCTACTACCGCATGAAGCGCAACTGCTACACCAAGGACGACGTGGAGAAGTTCCGCGCCGCCGTGCGGAAGTACCTCGTGCCGGTGGCGGAGAAGATCTACCGCAAGCAGGCGGAGCGGTTGGGCAAGAGCTATCCCCTGAGCTTCGCGGATGCGGCGCTGGAGTTCCGCTCCGGCAACCCCCGGCCCGTGGGCACGCCGGACGACATCCTGGCCCAGGGCATGAAGTTCTACGGTGAGCTGTCGCCGGAGACGAAGGAGTTCTTCCGCACCATGCTGGACGACGAGCTGCTGGACGTGCTGAGCACCGAGGGCAAGCGGGCCGGCGGCTACTGCACCGGCCTGGGCGACTATGAAGTGCCCTTCATCTTCGCCAACTTCAACGGCACGCAGCACGATGTGGAGGTGGTCACCCACGAGGCCGGCCACGCCTTCGCCTGCTGGATGAACCGCAAGCGCGTGCCCGACAGCTATATCTGGCCCAGCCTGGAGGCCTGCGAGGTACACTCCATGAGCATGGAGTTCTTCGCCTGGCCGTGGGCCGAGGGCTTCTTCGGCCCGGATACCCGCAAGTTCCTGTATAGCCACCTGGCCGGTGCGCTGACGTTTATTCCCTACGGCACGATGGTGGACCACTTCCAGCACATCGTGTACGAAAAGCCGGACATGACCCCGGCGGAGCGCAACGATGCCTGGAAGGAGCTGACCGCCGTCTACACGCCCTGGCTGAAGATGGACGACAGCGACCTGCCCTTCTACACCGAGGGCCGCCGCTGGCAGCGGCAGAGCCATATCTACGTCAACCCGTTCTATTATATCGACTACTGCCTGGCGCAGACCGTGTCGCTGGAGTTTTGGGCCATGATCCAAAAGGACAAGGACGATGCCTGGCAGCACTATATGGCCTACACCCGGCAGGGCGGCAGCCGCACGTTCACCGAGCTGCTGCAAAACGCCGGGCTGGAGAGCCCCTTCGACGAGAGCTGCCTGCGGGGCGTATGCGCCGCGGCGGAGCAGTGGCTGGACAGCTTTGACATGACCGGCATCCTGTAATGGCGGAGGAAAAGAAGCGGCGGGGACGCCGCGACCACCTGAACGATTTCTACCGCGATGTATCCGGCAACTACGTCTATACCGGCGTGTGCTACGAGCACACCGGCGGCGTTCGCGCCAACACCGCGCTGCTGCGGCGCTTGCGGCTGATGGCGGCGGTGATGGCGGCGGCGGTGTTGGCCGGCGGCTGTATCTCCGCGCCGGGCGTGGGGCGGTGCTTCTACGTGCTGCTGCCCTACGCGGCGCAGATCGGCGTCACCGGCAGCATCGTGTGGGCCGTGGCCCGCTGGCAGGTGCGGGAATACCCCCTGCGGGAATACATATACCGCGCCACGGTACAGGCTCTGCCGGGACGCTGCCTGGCGCAGGCCGTTTTGGCCGGTGTGGGACTGGCGGCGGAGACGCTGTACCTGCTGCTGTCCGGCAGCGATGGCCGCGGCGCGGCGGCGGCCATATACCTGCTGCTGCAAGCCTGTGTTCTCGTGCTGGCGCTGTTGACCCGGCGCGCTGTGCTGGCCAGCGATTGGCAGCCGGAGGGATGCGGCGGCCTGACAGCAGAATAAGACCACGTCAGCCGTGCTGAAAGCGGCTGACCCAAAAGGGAATATTCCCTTTTTTCTGCACGTTTTACGTGCAGACGTACCCTATGTGTGCGCCGCGGGCAGTCTGCCCGTTGATGCAAATATATAAAAGGAGTATGATTATGAAAAAAGCAATCGCACTGATCCTCTCTCTGGTCATGTGTGTCAGCCTGTTCACCGCTTGCGGCAAGCAGGGCAGCACCGATGATCAGGGGACAGGTACGACCGCTAAGACACTTGTGGTCGGCACACAGAACTTCGACGGCAAGTTCTCCCCCTTCTTCTACACCAACAGCTACGAAAATGATGTGATGAACATGGTTTTCGATGCCCTGCTGCTCACCGACCGTGAGGGCTCCGTGGTGCTGAAGGGCGCTGACGGCGAGGTTCGCCCCTACAACGGCACGGACTATACTTACAAGGGCGTTGCCAACTGTGACATCGTCGAGAACGAGGACGGCACGGTGGATTACAACATCACCATGAAGCAGGGCATCAAGTTCTCCGATGGTGAGGAGATGACCATCGACGACGTGATCTTCTCTTACTACGTCCTGCTCGACCCCACCTATGACGGCGTGTCCACCCTGTACTCCATCCCCATCAAGGGCCTGGAGGCTTACCGCACCGGCATGGAGTCCCGCATGAACCTGATCCTGGCTGCCGGTCCTGACGGCTACACCGCCACCGACTACTTCACCGAGGATCAGTACAACACCTTCTGGGCCGCCTTCAACGCCGCCGGCGTGAAGTTCGCCCAGGAGATCCTGGACTACGTGGTGGCCGAGGGCTATGCCGCCGCCACCGATTCCGTGGCCGCGCAGGCTGGCAACTGGGGCTTCGAGCTGGCTGAGGATGCCACTGTCGAGGACTTCTGGGCCGCCATCGTGGAGGCCTATGGCTATGACATCTCCGACGAGGGCATCAACAAGGAGACCGCCGGCACCAGCATCTCCGCCCTCATCGAGGCCGAGATCGGCGACAGCTTCTCTGACTACACCATCGGTGTGCAGACCGGCGAGTCCGCCCCCAACGTCTCCGGTATCGTCAAGACCGGCGACTACTCCATGACCGTTACCCTGACCGAGGTCAGCGCCACCGCCATCTATCAGATCCCCGTCGCCATCTGCCCCGTGCACTACTACGGCGAGATGGATAAGTACGATTACGACAACAACAAGTTCGGCTTTGACAAGGGCGACCTGTCCCACGTCAAGTCCGTGACCTCCGCTCCTATCGGCTCCGGCCCGTTCACCTTCAAGAGCTATGCCAACGGCGCTGTCACTCTGGAGAAGAACCCCGGTTACTGGAAGGGTGAGCCCAAGATCGACACCGTGATCTGGCGCGAGATGCTGGATGTGGATAAGATCCCCGGCGTTGTGTCCGGCACCATCGATATCACCGATCCTTCCTATTCCGCCAAGGCTGCCGAGCAGATCAAGAGCGCCAACTCCAACGGCGAGATCAGCGGCGACGTCATCCAGACCGACCTGGTGGCCAACCTGGGCTACGGCTATGTGGGCTTTAACGCCAACCGCGTGAAGGTCGGCACTGGCAACGGCGGCGACGAGGCCTCCAAGAACCTGCGCAAGGCCATTGCTACCGTTATCGCCGTGTACCGTGACGTGGCTGTGGACTCCTACTACGGTGAGTTCGCCAACGTCATCAACTACCCCATCTCCGACACCT
>OLSB01001064.1_pt1 | contig 28811 bp, 32 predicted proteins | sample 1672071 | NCBI WGS metagenome assembly OLSB01 (sample SAMEA3136642, study PRJEB25190) | human gut metagenome | biome: human gut; feature: human-associated habitat; material: faeces | place: Austria | collected 2013 | reverse complement strand
GAAACAACGGAGTAATTGAAATTGATGGAAAAAAATATAATTCAATTGAAGATTATATGGCAGGAAAGGAAAAATTGCCAGATGTAGAAGCAGGAGTAAGAGCAGAAACAAATTCTAATTATAAAGGAGCAACCATACCAAAAGGATTTACAGTATCAGGTATAAAAAGTGAACAAAGTATAGATAATGGATTAGTAATCTACGATATTCCAGAAGGAACAACACCAGACTGGTCAAACCCAGATAGTGTAAAAACAAAATATAACCAATTTGTATGGATACCAGTAGAAGTAAAATCAACAGATACTGAAAACAGTATAGCAAGTTTTTATAGGTCAGAATGGGCTGAAAATACAGCAACTGGAGGAGAAAGAACAACAGGACTAAGTACAGATTACACGGAACCAGATTCAACTAATGATACAGCAGATAAAACAGGAATAGCAGGACAAATAACAGAACTAACAAAAAGTATATATAAATATGGAGGCTTCTATATAGGAAGATATGAAGCAGGAAGTACAACAGAAAGACAACAAAGTTCATCCCAAATAGCAGAATTCGTAGTACAGCAGGATAAATACCCATATAACTGTATAAAATGGGGAAAAAGTATGTCAGATATAAGTGAGGGAGCAGTATACTTGTGTAATAACTTGTATAACAAAACAAACACAAATTATGGAGCAACGAGTATGCTATGTACAGGAGCTACTTGGGACAGTATGCTGGATTTCATAAAAGATTCAAGCCATAGCGTAACAAATAGTACAACTTGGGGGAATTATTATAATTCAGAAACTTACATAATAAATAGGGGAAAATATGCAGAGCTTAATACATCAAATTTTACACTTGGAAATTTTCAAGATGTAGTTAATGAATACTCAAAAGGGAAAGATACAGGAATTTTACTAACAACAGGAGCAGCAGAAACAAGGAATGTTGCCAAAAATATATATGATGTAGCAGGAAATGTATTTGAATGGACAACAGAGTCTGATTCTTCAAGCGATCGAGTTTACAGGGGTCGGCCATTACAACAGCAATGGTTCTAGCGGTCCAGCGAGTTACCGCTTCAACTACCGTCCGACCAGCAGCTACGACCTCATAGGGTTTCGCCCAGCACTTTATGTAAAGCTGTAAGCTTGCAGGCGATACATTAATTAAATATCTCAAAGTAGTTTTAGGGAAACTACTTTGAAGCTAAGTAACCTTAGCGAATTTTATACGCTAAGTGAAGGCAAATTTTTTCTTGGGCGAGAAGTGGCCAAGAAAAAATTTGCCCACTAGCGTGGCGCCACTAGCGTGGCGCTTTTTCTGCGTTTTAAAGGCTTTTAAAAGCCTCTAAAACAGAAGAAAAAGCGATAACTTATAAAATAAGTATGGCAAAATTTTATGTATGATTTTGCCAAATTTAAGTAGGAGGAGATTTTTATGAGTTATAGCCAGATGGTAGATATTTTAAGAAACGAGCACAAAAATGAAATAGTGCTAGTAAAAGCAGGAGCATTTTATATAGCAACACGGAGAAGATGCAGTATTGTTAAATAAGAAGTTAAAACTAAAATGTAGTTGTTATAAGAAAAACGTATGTAAAGTAGGAGTACCAATAAATTCATTAAATAAATACTTAGTTAAGATAGAAGAACTTGGGTATGCCTACCATGTATATAGTGTAGATAAGGAAAAAGTAGAACTAGTTTTAGAAAAAGAACATAGTGGAAAAAAGCACCATACACAAGAAAACCACATAAATTGCTTACTTTGTAAAGGAGCTAATGCTTATGCAGATGATATTTATTTAGAAGCATTGAAAAAAAGATATGAACAAAAACGAAAAGAATAGTAAAGAAAGCAATATCTTAAGCTTAATACCAAAAGCAGAAAAATATATACAGTACATAATAGAAATGATAATAAAAATACCAAGAACAGAAAAATATAGCATAGGAACAGAATATAAACTATCTATATATAGAATGCTTACAAACATAGTGGGGCTAAGTAAAACAGAGGAAAGCAAAAAAATAAATTGTTTAAATATAGTAGATACAGAATTAAATTTGCAAAGAATATACCTAAGAATAATGTATAAAAATGGTTGGATAAACGATAAGAAATTAAATACATGTATGGAGCAAATATATGAAATAGGTAAAATACTAGGAGGCTTAGTAAAATATTATGGCAAACACAATAAGAAATGAATATGAAAAAGCCTTAAGTTATGAAGCACTTATGAAAGCACATGTGCAAAGCAGAAAAGGTAAAGGTTATAGGAAAGAAATAATACTATTTAATCTAAAACAAGAAGAATATATAATGTGGCTTTATGAACAATTAAAAACACTAAAATATAAACATGGGGGCTACACAGTATTTTATATTACAGAACCAAAATTAAGAAGAATAGAAAAGTCTAGGTACATAGATAGAATAGTACACAGATGGTATGTAAATAGTTTTATAAAACCATATTTTATACCTAAATTTATAGAAACAAGTTATGCATGCTTAGAAAATAAAGGAATGCATAAAGCCTGCCTAGATGTGCAAAAAGCAATGAAACATTGCAAAAACATATGGGGAGAATATTATATTTTAAAAATGGATATTAAAAAATATTTTGAAAACATTAATAAAAATATTGTATATGAAATACTGCAAAGAAAAATAAAAGATGAAAAGGTATTGTGGTTAACAAGAGAAATATTATATTCAAACGAAGGAGAAAACAACTTACCAATAGGAAACTATACATCTCAAATGTTTGCAAATATATATTTAAATGAGTTAGACCAATATGTGAAACATAAATTAAAAGGAAAATATTATTTTCGATACATGGATGATGCAATTTTAATAAGAAAAACAAAAGAAGAAGCAAAAAACGATTTAGAAAATATTAAGGAGTTTTTAAAAGAAAAACTAAAATTAGAATTAAACAAAAAAACTCAAATATTTAAGAATAAACAAGAAGTGAATTTTTGTGGATATAAAATAAATGAATATAGACTAAAAATACGAGATAAGGGAAAGAAAAAGCTAAAGAAAAAAGTAAAAGAGTTAAAACAAAAGATAAAACAAGGAAAAACAAGTAGTAAAGAAGCAAAACGCTATTTAGCAGGACATTTAGGATACATGAAAATAGCAAATGTTAAAAACTTAGAAGAAAAGTTATTTTTCTAAAAAAACATAGGGATAAATCAAAAAGTCTAATTCTTCAAGCAATCGAGTTAACAGGGGTCGGCAATTACAACAACAATGGTTCTAACAATCCAGCGAGTAACCGCAACAACAACAATCCGACCAACAGCAACAACAACATAGGGTTTCGCCCAGCACTCTAATACAAATTTGAGATTATGTGTTTTAAGGAATACATACAGTAAAGGTATTAGTATTAAAGAGATTTATTCCTTCCTAATTTAGGTAAAAAAATATCAATAAAATGTGTACTAGTAGAAATTCGAAAATACGCATTTTATGCTTGTAAAGAGGAAAAATTTATGAATGAAGTATTTTTAATTGGAAAGATAATAAAAGAAATTGAGTATAAGTTTATGCTAGAAAAAGGCAAGCATGCAAAGGCAATAGTCTATTTGGAATTATTAGATAAAACACAATTAAAAGTTATAGCATACAACGAAGAAGCAGACTATACAATGCAGAATATAAGGAAGAATGACGATATATTTATATATGGAATGATAAAAGAAACAGAAGTAGTTGTAAAAAATATATATATTATTTAGGAAAAGTATCACGCATAAAAGAAGAACTAAGGGGAATGGAGGAAATAGGAGTAAAATGGCAAATAAGAGATGAAAAGACAGGAAAGAGAATATTGACAGATAGACTAGAAATAATTATAATAGAATTGCCGAAGGCAAGAAGAATGTATAAAATAGAGCCGAATAATGCCATATGCCAATGGATGCTGTTTTTAGATAACCCAAATAAAAGGGAGGTAGTTCAAATTATGGAAGAAAATAAGAATATAAAAAAAAGCAATAGATGAATTAGAGCAAGTAAGTGGAAATGCAAGATTAAGAAGAATAGCAGAATTAAAAGAAAAGTACATAAGAGATGAACAAACCTCAATAGAATATGCACAAGACGAAGGGTATAAACAAGGCAAAATAGAAATAGCCAAAAATATGTTAAAAGAGAATTCAAGCATTGAATTTATTTCAAAAGTAACCGGACTTAGCCAAGAAGAAATAGAAAACTTAAAATAATAATGTAAATTGTATAATAAAACTAGTCAAAAATTCTCAAGTAAATCTGAGCAAATTTGATTAGTTTTTTCTTAATACATTATCACATTTCATTCATTTTGCATAAAAAATCTTTTATAAATATATTGACAAAAAAATAAGTATAATATAGAATATACTTGATAAATTAACGAGGGGATAAAATTGGAAAAAGAGAAGCTTATTTCAAAATTGAATATAAAGGATTATAATAATCAATTAGAAAAAATCTTGTCTAAAAAAATATTCACAGAAGATACTAAAAACTTACTCTTAAGCATGTTATACAAAATAGAAAATGCTTACGAAGACTATAAAAAAGTAAGTGTAGATGCAAAAACCAAAAGAGAAATTTTAGAAGAAATTCTAGATATTATATCAAATGATTGCGAAACAATAGAAATAGTACAATCAAAAGAAAGCTTTTGTGATATTGAAAAAAAGAAGATTACAACATATTTAAATGTTAGAAAAATGCTGTATGAGATATATCAAATTAATCATAACAAATTTAGAATTTCAAACGAATATGAAATAATAAAGCCAGCACTTGAAAAGACTTTAAATCAAGGATATAGCATATCTTCAGATGAGATTATACGTGATTTTGATGGCTGGTCTTGGAATATAGAACCTCGAGAAATTGAAAATATTTTAGCAAACCTAATATATCAAGTTTTAAAAATATTAGTTGGGCAAAATGTGCTAGAAACATGGAAAAAAGAACCTTCAAATGATTATATAACCATAATTAATGATACTTTGACAAATAGATATAAAACAGAACTTGGAGAGCAATTATTTAAAACTATAGCACAAATATGCATTTTAAATATAACCCAAACTGATGAAGAGGAAAGAAAAAGATTAATAGAAAAACAAAAAGAACTTCAAAAAGAGTTTAATCAGTTGGATAATAAAAAGGAATATCTAGAAACACTTGGAAGAACTAAAAAACAGATAATTGAAAAAATAAAAAAAATTGATGACATTTTAAATAATGATATTAAATTAAAAAAGGAGTTCATTAAAAGGAACGAAGTTCTAGATATGAACCATAGAATATTTAGTTTAAGCGATTTGTCCGAAATACTAGAAAATGAACGAAAAGAGTTAATAGATAATCTAAACAAATGTAGCAAAAAAATGGAACCACTAAACTTCATTAAAACAAAAACAGAAATTGAAAACAAACTTGTTTTACTAAAAGAATTAGAATTAGAAAAGCAAAATAAAGAAATACTTTCTACAAAAGTTAATGAATTATTAAACTTGGTATGTAAGGCAATTAAAATTCAAATAGATAATGCAGAAGAAAAAGAAGAAATTATTAGATTAGTATATGTTATTAGATATTTTGGATTAATATATATTTCAGAAAAAGAGCAAGTTAAAGACAAAATAGATATTAATTTAATACAAAAATTAATAATAACAAAAGCCTGCAAGCAGAGGATAATAACTATATTTAGCAAAAACATTAAAGAAAATTATACAATTATTAAAAATATTTTGCAGACAGATATAATAGAATTAGAAAAGATGTATTTGCGTTTTAATACAAAGACGAACAAAACAATATTAGAAATTTATGATGAGGAAAACATGTATAACACTTTGGAAATTCCAAATATTGAGGAGCCAAATGTAAAACAAAATAAAAAAATAAAAGTTTTTATATAGAAAGGATTTGAAACTTATGAATATTACTTTTTTAGGAGCCACAAAAACAGTAACAGGCTCAAACTTCTTGCTAGAAGCGGCAGGTAAAAAAATATTAGTAGACTGTGGTCTACACCAAGGAAAAGCAACTGAAGAAATGGAAAACTATGAAGACTTTGCATTCAATGTAAACGAAATTGATTGTATGCTACTTACACATGCACACATAGACCATTCAGGAAGAATTCCAAAATTATATGTAGATGGATACCGTGGACCAATTATTGCAACAAAAGCAACATGCGATTTATGTACAATAATGCTTCCAGATAGTGGTCATATTCAAGAAATGGAAAATGTTTGGAAAAATAAAAAAAGAGCAAGAACAGGAAAACAAGAATTACCACCATTATATACAGCACAAGATGCAATAGACTGTTTAAAGCTATTTAAACCAGCCAACTATGATGAGATAATTGATATAGATGAAAATATAAGTATAAGATTTAATGATGCTGGACACATGCTAGGTTCAAGCATTATAGAAGTATGGGTAAAAGAGAATGGAGAAACTAAAAAAATAGTTTTCTCAGGTGATTTAGGAAACAATGATATTCCATTACTAGATTCTCCAACAATGATAGAAACAGCAGACTACCTAGTTATGGAATCAACATATGGAAACAGACTTCATATAAGAAATGATGAAAAAGCTGAAATGTTTCTAAATATAGTTTCTGAAACATTAGATAATGGAGGAAATGTTATCATACCATCATTTGCAGTAGGAAGAACACAAGAAATTTTATACGAACTAAACAAACTAAAAGAACAAAGAACAGACGAAGAATTTATAAAAAAATATGAAAAATTAATGAAAGCACCAGTTTATGTAGATAGCCCTTTAGCAATATCTGCAACAGAAGTATTCAAACAAAACATGAACCTATTTGAAGAAGAAGTTAGAAAAGAAATAGAAAAAGGAGATAACCCACTAGAATTTCCAGGACTAAAATTTACACAAACAGCCGAAGAATCAAAAGCATTAAATGATGATCCATACCCACATATTATAATTTCAGCAAGTGGTATGTGCGAAGTTGGACGTATTAAACATCATTTAAAACATAACCTATGGAACCCAAAAAATACAATTCTATTTGTTGGTTACCAAGCACCAGGAACATTAGGAGCAAAAATTGTATCAGGTGAAAAAAAAGTAAAGATATTTGGAGAAGAAATTGCAGTAAATGCAAGAATTGAGTATATTGAAGGATATTCTGGTCATGCTGATCAAGAATGGTTATTAAACTTTGTATATTCATTTATAACAAAGCCAAAACACATATTCCTAGTACATGGAGAGCCAGAAGCACAAGTAGTATTAAAAGGAAAAATTCAAGATACAACAGATATTCCAGTAACAATACCAGATTATGGAGAAAACTACGAACTAACAGATAGAATAAAAGTTGTATCTAAGGTTGAACAAGCAGACCAATACAAATATTTAAGACTAGAAGTAATGGATAGATTAGCAACATTAAAAGAAGAATTAGAAGATATGTCTAAGATGATAAAAGAAGATATATCAGATGAAGATAAAAAAGAAGAAGAAATAGCAGAAATAAACAACAAAATAAAAGAACTAGAACAACAAATAGTTAAGGTTATTTCATAAAGGAGACCAGCAATGGAAAAGTATTATAATGATGCAATAATAGGAAACCAAAATATATTAGCAAGCTTTACAAAACAGGGAGAAATATTAAGATTACTATATCCAACAAGAGACTACAAGCAAATGATAGATTTCTTCCATGTAGGATTAAAAATAAATGATTCAAGACTTGTATATTTACATGAAGATATTAATAATATCTATATGCAACAATATGAAGAAGATACAAATATATTAAATACTGAAGTATTAAACACATATTTTAATTTAAAAATTGTTCAAACAGATTATGCATCAATTAAAGAAAATGTTTTAATAAGAAAATATAAGTTTACAAATGAAAATACAATAAACTTAGATTTAAATTTTCTTGTACATTCAAGCCTTACATCATCTCCAGAAAACAGAGTAAGTGGAATGTGCAGAAATGATGCTTTAATTCAATACAATCACGAATATATGCTTTGCACATTTTCAAAAGAAAAGTTATTAAGTTCACAAATTAATAACAGCAAAGCAAATATTGAAGACGGAAAAATTTGGGATAAAGATTATGTAGGAATGTCTGCAAATTCAAGCATAAGTTATGATTTAGGTACTTTAAAACCAAATGAAACTCGTGAATTTGAGTTATATATTTTTATTGAAGACAGTAAAATTGGACTAGATAATTTAGAAAAAACAATAGATAGAATAAGAAAAATAGATTTTAGAACTGAATACGAAGCGGTAAAGAAATACTGGAAAAAATACGTAAAGGATCATAATGGACTAGAATTAGATTTAGCCGAAACTCCAAAAAATAGAAAAATAAAGCAAATTTATACAAGAACGATTTTATTGTATTCACTACTTGTAAACCACGAAACAGGTGGAATATCAGCTGCTGTTGAAGTTGATGAAAATTTAAAGCAATGTGGAGGTTACCAATATTGTTGGCCAAGAGATGCAGTATTTACTACAACAGCAATGGACATTTTGAAAATGAAAAAAGAAGTTGAAAAATTCTATAAAAGCTTTTGCAAAAATACACAAAGCAGAAACGGAATGTGGGAACAACGCTTCTTCACAGACGGACGTTTAGCACCTTGCTGGGGATACCAAATAGATGAAACAGCATCAGTTATAGTAGGAGTATATAACCATTACAAAGTAATAGAAGATAAAAAATTCTTAAAAGATAATTTAAAAATGTGTGAAAAAGCAATAAACTTTTTGAAAAAATACGTAGAAGATGTATTCCAAGAAACAAATAAATGTGGAATAAGCTATGACTTATGGGAAGAATATGAAGGAGTTAACCTATACGCAGTATCAAGCATATTTGCAAGTTTCAATGCAATGATAAAAATATATGAAGAACTAAAAGAAGAATTTACAAAAAATAGAGTTAAACAAGAAAATGTAAACAAAGAAAAAGAGACGCTAAGAAATTTAAGTGTTACATTAAGAGAATACATTTTAAAGAATTTCTATGATGAAAGTAAAAAGAGCCTAGTTAGAAACTTAGAAGATAAAACACTAGATATAAGCATTTTAGGAACAGTAATTCCTTTTGAATTATTCTCACCAAAAGACAAAAAAATACTAAACACAGTTGAAAGAATAAACATGACATTAAGAACATACACAGGTGGTTATAAAAGATTTGAAACAGACACATATAGAGAAGGAAAACCATGGATAATAGCAACACTATGGATAGCAGAATATTACCTAGAAATAGGCGAAAAACAAAAAGCAAAAGAATGCTTCGACTTTGTAATAAAAACAAGCACAGAACATGGCTTCCTAGCTGAGCAAATAAATAACAGCACAATGCAACCAGACTGGGTAATAGGCTTAGGTTGGTCACATGCAATGTTTATAGAAACTTTGAAGAAAATGATAGAAAAGGGAATAGTAAAATAGCAAAGTTTGGAGATTTTTTCTCCAAACTATTGACATTTATGGAAATTTGTAGTATTATATTTAAGTATTAAAGAAGAAGTTATCCACTTCTCACCTTAACTATAAAGGAAAAGGTTTATATACTTTTAAATAAAAAAAGATATATTATGTGGATTACTTGTTTTTTAAAAACAAGTTTTTATTTTTTTGGGGGTGAATCACATAAAACAAGAATTACCAGTTAATGAACAAATTCGTTTTAAAGAGGTTCAAGTAATTGATGAACAAGGTCAAAAAGTTGGCAAGTTACCTATTAATGAAGCTTTAGATTTAGCTGCTTCTAAAGATTTAGATTTAGTTTTAGTTTCAGGAAATAGTGATAATCCAGTTTGTAAAATAATGAACTATGGTAAACACAAATTCGAACAAGCTAAAAGAGAAAAGGAATCTAGAAAAAAACAAAAAACAGTTGAATGTAAAGAATTAAGAGTAACACCAAACATTGAAATACATGACTTCACTTTTAAAGCTAAAAATGCTAGAAAATTCTTAAGCGATGGAAACAAAGTAAGAATTACAGTTAGATTTAGAGGTAGAGAAGTTAACTATGTAAAAATGGGTGAAGATGTTTTAAACCAATTTATTGAAGAACTTAAAGATGTTGCTACAGTTGAGAAAAAGCCGTTCTTAGAGGGTAAAAACATGTTTATAATATTAGCACCTAATAAATAAAATTAAGGGAGGAATTTAAAATGCCAAAACTAAAAACAAACAAAGCAGCTGCAAAAAGATATTCATACACAGCTAGCGGAAAAGTAAAAAGAACAAAATCAAACAGAAGACACTTATTAGCAAATAAAACAACAAGACAAAAGAAATCTGGAAAAATTCAAAACGCTTATGCAGATAAAACATGCGAAGCAGGAATCAAAAAAATGTTACCATATGGAAACTAATTAGAAGGAGGAGAATAATATGGCAAGAGTAAAATCAGCAATAGCTACAAGAAAAAAACATAAAAAAGTATTAAAACAAGCAAAAGGATACTTTGGAGCAAAAAGTATTAGATTTAGAAATGCAAAACAAGCAGTATTAAAATCAATGGCATATGCATATGTTGGAAGAAAAGATAAAAAGAGCGATTTCAGAAGACTATGGATAACAAGAATTAATGCAGCTGCAAGAATGAATGGAACAACATACAGCAAATTAATGGCAGGATTAAAGAAAAACAATATTGCTATTAATAGAAAAATGTTAGCTGAATTAGCTGTAAACGATAGTGCAGCATTTACAGCATTAGTAAAACAAGCAAATGCATAAAAATAATAAAAAAACGTTTCTATTTTTTAAGAAACGCTTTTTTAATATGTATGGAGGAATGTATGAAAGATTATATAACGGTAATTGGACGGAGGACTAGCTGGAACAGAGGCTGCATATCAAATTGCAAAAAGAGGTATAAAAGTTAAACTATATGAAATGAAACCAGAAAAGTTTTCTCCTGCTCATTCAAGTAAGGAGCTAGCAGAAATAGTATGTAGCAATTCTTTTAAATCAAACAGTGTAACAAATGCTTGTGGCCTTTTAAAAGAAGAACTAAGAAACTTGGGTTCATTACTAATTCAAATTGCAGACGAAACAAAAGTACCTGCAGGACAAGCATTAGCAGTAGATAGAGAGACTTTTTCAAAAAGAGTTACTGAAGAAATTGAGAAGAACCCTAATATTGAGATTATAAGGGAAGAAGTAGAAAATATAGAAGCAGAAGATGGAATAGTTATAATTGCAACAGGTCCATTAACATCTGAAAAAATGGCAGAACAAATAATAAGCATAACAGGAAAAGATAGATTAGCGTTTTACGATGCAGCAGCACCAATAATTGAAAAAGATAGCATAAACTTTAACATTGCTTTCTATGGCGATAGATATGGAAAAGAAGGAGATAGCAGTTATATAAACCTTCCTATGAATAAAGAGGAATACGAGATTTTCTATAATGAACTTGTAAATGCTGAAGTTGTAACTCTTCACGAATTTGAAAAAAAGGAAATTTTTGAAGGTTGCATGCCAATAGAAGTTATGGCAAAAAGGGGAGAAGATACAATAAGATTTGGACCACTAAAACCAGTAGGTTTTACAGATCCAAGAACAAACTCAAGACCATATGCAATAGTTCAACTAAGGCAAGATAATACTTCAGGAACATTATACAATATGGTAGGGTTTCAAACAAATTTGAAATTTGGAGAGCAGAAACGAGTATTTTCATTAATACCAGGACTTGAAAATGCTGAATTTGTAAAATATGGAGTAATGCACAGAAATACATTTATAAATTCTCCAGAATTACTAGATAATACATATAACCTAAAAGCACAATCAAATATATACTTTGCAGGACAAATAACAGGTGTGGAAGGATATGTAGAATCAATTGCCTCTGGCTTAGTTGCAGGTTTAAATGCTGTTGCTAAATTTAATAACACTGAAAAAATAGCATTCCCAAATGAAACAGTTATAGGAGCATTATCAAGCTACATATCAACAGAAAACACAAAATTTCAACCAATGAATGCAAATTTTGGAATACTACCACCACTTGAGGAAAAGATTAAAGATAAGGTTCAAAGATACACAAAAATGGCCGAAAGAGCACTAAAAAGCCTGAAAATTTAACTAATTCCTTAAAAAACGTTGAAATTTGCGTAAAAAAGTGCTACAATTAAAAAGACGCTAAAATTCGACAAAAAATTTGTTTTAGGGGGAAATATCATGAAAGATATTAAAATTTTCGCTTGTAATTCAGCAGAGAGCTTTACACAAGAAATATGCGATACATTAGGATTACCTATGGGTAAAAAAGAGTCATTTAAATTTGCAAATGACAACAATTTTGTTCAATTTTTAGAAACAGTTAGAGACCAGGACGTATTTATAGTACAAACAACAATGCCACCAGTAAACGAAAGAATTATGGAATTATTAATAACTGTAGAAGCTGCAAGAAGAGCATCAGCTAAGAGAATAACAGCAGTTCTACCATATTTTATGTATTCAAGATCAGATAAAAAAGATCAACCAAGAATACCAGTTACAGCAAAACTTATGGCAACATTATTAGAAGCTGCAGGAGTTGATAGAGTAATCACATGTGACTTACATAACGCAGCAATACAAGCATACTTTGATATTAATTGTGATAGATTAACTGCAAAACATTTATTAGAAAGATACTTCAAAGCTAAGCACTTAGAAGATATAGTAGTTGTTGCAACAGATGCAGGAAGCTCAAAGAAAGCATATAAATATTCACATTTCTTCGATTGCCCATTAGCATTAATAGATAAAAGAAGAGAAGATAATAACGATAAAGCAGTTGCTACAAGCATAATAGGAGACGTTAAAGGAAAAACTGCATTAATATTTGATGATGAAGTTAGTACAGCAGGAACTCTAGTTGAAGCTGCTAATATTTTAAAAGAGAATGGAGCAAAGGAAATTTATGCAGGAGCAGCACATGGTGTACTTGTTGGACCAGCAATAGAAAGAATTAAAAATTCTCCAATTAAAGAATTAGTTGTAACAAACACTATTCCAATTGAACCAGAAAAACAAATAGATAAAATTAAGGTGGTTTCAATAGCACCACTATTTGCAGAAGCAATTAAGAGAATTAATGAATCTAAACCTTTAGGTGATTTATTCGAATATGATAAATAAAATTTTAAGCAGTAGGTTTTTAATCTACTGCTTTTTACTTATGCTTTATGAAGCATATCATTTTTTAAATCCCAAAGTTTTTGAGATAAATCAACATAGTATTTATGTGGGTTGTTAATACGTTTAACTTCGTCCCATAGTGAATTTAACTCATCTTTGCAATGTTTAGAAATGCTCTCCAAATTAGGTAAACTATAAACTAATTCTCCGTTTTTAAAAATTTGTTCTTGCAAAGGTTTACAGTAATAGTTCAATAGAGCCTTTTTTCTCCAAGGGTTTTCAGGGTCGAAAATTGAATAATTGTTATCTGGAATTTGCTCATCATGTAAAGTTATTACATCTGCTAATGCTTTTTCAGTTTCTTTTGAATAGAACCTATAAACCTTTTTAAAGCCTGGATTGATAATCTTTGCAACATTTTCAGATATTTTAATTTTTGGAATAATTTCTCCATTTTTTTCAATAGCACTTAATTTATAAACACCACCAAATACGGGGTCACTTTTAGCAGTAATTAGATTTTCACCAACTCCAAAGGAATCAATTTTTGCACCTTGCTCTAACAGTGAAGTAATTAAATTTTCATCTAAAGAATTACTAACACAGATTTTGCAATCTTCAAATCCATTTTCATCTAGAATTTTACGTACTTTTTTAGAAAGATAAGCTAAATCTCCACTATCTAATCTAACAGCTTTAGGTCTATAACCTTTAGGAAGCAAAACATCATTAAAAACTTTAATAGCATTTACAACACCAGAATTTATAGTATCATAAGTATCAATAAGTAGTGTACAGTCGTCTGGGTATACTTCAGCATAAGCCTTGAAAGCATCATATTCAGAATTAAAACTTTGCACAAAGCTGTGTGCCATTGTACCACTTGCAATAGTTCCAAACTTTTGGGCAGTTGATGTACAAGATGTTCCAATACAACCACCAATAACAGCAGCTCTTGCGCCTAAAATAGCAGCATCAATAGAATGTGCACGTCTTGCACCAAATTCCATAACTGGACGTCCCTTTGCAGCAGATACAATTCTAGTTGATTTTGTTGCAATTAAACTTTGATGGTTAAGAAGAAGTAAAACCATAGTTTCTATAATTTGTGCTTCAATAATAGGTGCTCTAACTGTAAGCAAAGGTTCATTAGGAAAAATAACAGTACCTTCAGGAATAGCCCAAATGTCACCAGTAAATTTAAAAGTTTTTAGGTAATCTAAAAATTTATCAGAAAATTTATTTAAACTATTTAAATATTGAATATCATCATCTTCAAATTTTAAATTACAAATATAATCTATAACTTGCTCTAAACCTGCACAAATTGCATAACCACCGTTCATCTGGAATGCGTCTGAAAAATACATCAAAATATGCAATGGTATCTTTCATATTATTATTAAAATATCCATTAGACATAGTAAGTTCGTAAAAGTCTGTAACTAAACTTAAATCTCTTTTATCCATAAAAAACACCCTTTCAAATTCAATTAAAGAGATTATATCATTTTTGTCAAGAATTATGCAATGGCTATAAAAATAAATTTATTGAATAAACAAAAGGAAAAAAGAGCAAACTAGAGAATAAATAATTTAAACTATCTAAAATGTCTGCACAAGTGATTGCTAACTTGAATATAATATGGTAAGATATTTATACAAAGCAAGTTAATAATTTTTCCCTGCATAGTGCGAACGGTCAGAAATTTTAGAACCAACAGTTAAGGAAAGGGAGTCCAAAGCTCTTGATATGGCGTGCATGCTTACACTTTTAATTTTAGTAGTAAGAAGCCCATGAGTACCAAGGCAGACACCCACCTGTGTAAGAGCAGGTCCTTAAAATTTCTATCAAAAACGGCTAAGGTGGGGAATTTTTTAATGTTTTATGCAAATATTTTTTAAAAGTATTGCAAATAATAAAAGTATGTGATATAAATTAGATATAATTTTTGAAAGGAGAAATAATATGGATTTAGAAAATAATAACCCAGAAATGGATGAAGAATTAGATAACATTATTCTATTAAATGATGAGGATGGAAACGAAGTAAAATTCGAGTTCTTAGATTTAATTGAATATGGAGGAGAAGAGTATGTAGTACTTTTACCAGCAGAAGAAGGAGAAGATGCTGATGAAGTAGTTATACTAAAAGTAGAAGATACAGATTCAGAAGATGAAGAATCTTATGTTGGTGTAGATGACCAAGAAATCTTAAATGCAGTATTTGCAATATTTAAAGATAAATTTAAAGATGAATTTAATTTTGTTGATTAATAAAAAGTGGGAGCAATGAAGATATTGCTTCCATTAATTTTTGTTGATTTTTATGTTAACATATGCTATACTATATAAGTATGTTGGTATATCCAATGAGTAGTTTGAAAAGGAGATAAACATATGAGCTATTATTATAACAAATGTGTTAAACTCAAAGACGCAATGACAATGAATCTCAAGCAAACAATTCGGTTTTGGAACGTACCAGATCTTCAGGTAAATGGAGATCTTCTTCCTGAAAATGCTCTGGTTAATGCAACTTTCGTTATGAAATTACCAGATGGAAGTTTGTATGTTGGAGTATACTGGGAGACAGATGATGACGAAGGCTCTTACATGAGTACTGTTGGCGAATTCAAAACGCTGGATGAACTGCAAGAGAAATTCCCAAGTCTTTTAGATTTGTATGGATGCTTGTCGGCTATTGCGTAAACTGCAAGCCGGTCACGTGTAAATACATGTGACCGGCATTTTTTATATTAATAAAAAAGAAAGAATAAGAAGTTCTTATTCTTTCCTGGTGCAGATGGCCGGAATCGAACCGGCACGGATTATTAGTCCGCAGGATTTTAAGTCCTGTGCGTCTGCCAGTTCCGCCACATCTGCAAATATTTAAACTGGCTTTGTCTTACGACATTTAAGATTATACTACTTTTAATTGTAGGTTGTCAATACTTTTTTCAAAAATATTCAAAAAAAAATATCTAATTTTAACAAAATTACTACTTTTTGCTTGACTTTTTGCGTGTTTTATATTATACTAATTAGGTGTCAAAAAATATTTTAATTAATAGACCCTTGCCCGGTAGTCTGTTAGAGCAAAATATTTTATATAAATTATATTTTAAAATTTGATTGGAGGAAATTATCAATGAATAATACTACATACTCAGCTAAGAGTAATGATATTAAAAGACAATGGTATATTATTGATGCTAGTGGAAAACCACTAGGAAGAATTGCTGCAGAAGCTGCAAAATTATTAAGAGGAAAACATAAACCTACATTTACACCTAACGTAGATACAGGTGATCATGTTATTATATTAAATGTTAAAGATGCTGTTTTAACAGGAAAAAAATTAGACCAAAAAATTTACAGACATCATACAGGATACATTGGAAATATGAAAGAAACATCAGCTAGAAATATGATGCAAAATAATCCTGAAAAAGCTATGATGCTTGCTATAAAAGGAATGCTTCCAAAGAATAGATTAGGAAGACAAATGATTAACAAAGTAAGAATTTATAGTGGTAGCGAACATGAAAATCAAGCACAAAAACCTATAGTTTGGGAGGTAAAATAATATGGCAGAAACAACTTCATTTATTGGAACAGGTAGAAGAAAAAATTCAATAGCTAGAGTTAGATTAGTTAATGGAAATGGAAAAATTACTGTTAATAGTAAAGATTTAGAAGAATATTTTGGTGTTGAAACATTAAAAGTTATAGTAAAACAACCATTAGTTGCAACAAATACATTAGATAAATTTGATGTAATTTGTACAGTAAAAGGTGGAGGAATTAGTGGTCAAGCAGGAGCTATTCGTCATGGTATAGCAAGAGCTTTATTAAAAGCTAATTCAGAGTATAGACCAATATTAAAATCAAGCGGATTCTTAACAAGAGACGCAAGAATGAAAGAAAGAAAAAAATACGGTCTTAAAAAAGCAAGAAAAGCACCACAATTCTCAAAGAGATAATATTTATGGAATACAAAAAACCTTGGAATATATTTCCAGGGTTTTTATGTTTTTATGTTTTTAAAGAAACATTGAAAAAAATATAAAAATATGATATCCTATATAAAAATTGGAGAGACTACGAGTAAAATGAAATTTTACTAAAACTTAAGAAAGGAAAAGCAAATGGCTATTAAAATTATCATATTAGGAATAATTATATATATAAAAGGTATTTTCTCATCAGCAGAAACTGCTTATACTTATTTGAACAAGGCAAAGTTTAATCAAATGAGTAAGAGAAAAAACAAAATAAAAGAAAGAAAAATTAATAAACTTTTAGAAAATAAACTATCAATATTTGGCACAACAAAGGTTGGAGTTACCTTTGCAGAATTGCTAGCCAGTGCTTTTGCAGCAGAGGTATTTATGTCTAAATTAGAAACACAATTTGAAGCATTGGGACTAGAAAAAGTACCAGCATACATAATTTCTCTTGTAATAATTACAATTATTCTTTCATATTTTACATTGGTATTTGGTGAACTATTGCCAAAAAGAATAGCTAGGAACAACCCAGAAAAAGTGGCATATAAAACAGCTAATATATTAACAGCTTTTTCTAAAATTAACTATATATTTGAAAAAATATTAGTAGGGTCAGAAAACTTATTTGCGAAGATATTTGGAATAAGGAATGAACCAAACGAAAAACTCACAGAAAAAGAAATAAAAATGATAATTGCTGAAGGAAAAGAACAAGGAATATTTGATGAAGATGAGAGAAAACTTTTATACAAAGCATTAAAATTTGATGATATAAAAGTTAAAAATATTATGATTCCAAAAGAAAAAATAACATTTATTAGTATGGATTCTCCAGAAGAAAAAATACTTGAAACAATAAGAAAGTGTAAATATACAAGGTTTCCAGTATACTCTAAAACAAAAGATAATATAGTTGGGGTATTGAACATTAAAGATATTCTATTAAACAAGGAAAACGCAAACATTAATCTAAAGCAAATGCTAAGAGAACCAATATATGTATCAGGAGAGGAAAAACTAGACAATATATTTAAAGTAATGCAATTAAACAACAAACATATAGCTATAGTAAAAGACGAAACTGGACATGCAGAAGGCATAATAACAATGGAAGATATAATAGAAAAGCTAATGGGAGATATATTAGACGAATTTGATAAAAAATAATATTAAAACACCACCTTGAATTCAAGGTGGTGTTTTTGGAATTCCCCTGAAAATCAGGGAGGGATATTTAAACGAGTCTTACGTCGAGATTTTGTTTTTCCATTAATACTCGGCTTGGCAGAATTTTTGCCAGGAACGTGAGGCACAGACTGCTGAGCAGGAACAACAACCGAGGTGATCCAAGGCTTTGTCTTTAAATCAGCATCTGTAAACTGAGGCTCTTTCCGTTTACTCATAAAAATCCTCCTTTAAATTAAATGTTCACATTATGTGAAGTTTATATATTATAACATAAAAAAACATGAAAAGCTACATAAATAGCTAAAATAGTTCGTTTTTCAATAAAGTATTTTTATTTTTGTTTTCTATTTACTTTCAAACAAAAATAGTGTATCATATAAAAGAGAAGAAGGTGAAATATGGAACAACAGTACATATTAAGAAATGCCAAATCTTTTGAACCAGTACACATATTTGAATGTGGTCAATGCTTTAGATGGAATAAAGAGGAAGATGGAAGCTATACTGGAGTAATAAAAAACGGTGTTATAAATGTTAAGAAACTTGGCAAAGATGTGGAATTCACTGGAGTTTGTGATAGAAATATAAAAGAAATATGTGAAGAATATTTTGATTTACAAACTAATTATGAAACAATAAAAGAAAAGCTTTCAAACATAGATATATACTTAAAAAATAGCATAGAATATGGTAATGGCATTAGAATACTAAAACAAGATTTATGGGAAACTCTTTTATCATTTATTATATCTGCAAACAATAACATTCCAAGAATAAAGACAATAATAGAAAGAATTGCAAAAAAATATGGTAATAGAATAGAATACAGAAATAAAATGTATTACACATTTCCAACACCAGAAATGCTACAAAACGCTAGTATAGATGATTTTAGAGGCTTGGGACTAGGCTTTAGGGATGTAAGAATTTATGAAACCGTACAAAGAACTTTAAAAGGAGAAATTGATTTAGAAAAATTAAAACAAGAAGAAAATACAGAAGTTTTAAGAAAAAAACTACTTGAAATTCCTGGCGTAGGACCTAAAGTTGCAGACTGTGTAATGCTATTTGCACTAAATAGATTTGACGTTTTCCCAGTAGATGTATGGGTAAAACGAGTTATTTCAGAATTGTACTTCAATAAAAAGGAACAAACACCAAACGTAATTCATGAATTTGCTGAAAAACAATATGGCAATTTGGCAGGTTTAGCACAGCAATATCTTTTCTATTGGAGAAGAGAAAACTCTATATAAAAATTGGAAGGAGATTTATATGATACAAAATATAGAAACATACATACTTTTATTTACAATATATGCAATAATTGGGTGGTTAATGGAAGTTAGCTTAAGTTTTATACAACACCATAAATTTGTAAACCGAGGATTCTTAATTGGTCCATATTGCCCAATATATGGATTTGGAGGAGTTGCTATAACGATACTTCTTAGCAATTTTATGAAAACGATAGATAATGTAAGTTTGGTGGACAATATATGGATTTCTACAATAGTAATAATGTTCATATGTGGAACATTAGAATATATAACCAGTTGGTTAATGGAAAAACTATTCCATGCAAGATGGTGGGATTACCATAGATTTAAGTTTAATATTAATGGAAGAGTGTGCTTAGAGACATTATTACCTTTTACAATTATAGGCCAAATAATATTAAGATTTGGAAGTCCAACATTTTTAGGGATTATTGGCAATATACAACAACCATGGTTACATATAATTACAGCAGCAATTCTTGTAACATTTGCAGTAGATTTATCTGTTTCATATAACATAATACATTCATTTAAAAAGATTTCTAATGAGGCGAAAGATAACACAGAGGAAATAACCAAAAAGGTTAAAGAGATTATTAGTAAGTCTTGGAGAGGAAGAAGACTTATATCTGCTTTCCCAAATGTGGATATAGATGTAATTAGAGAAAAGATTAGAAAAAAAGTAGAAGAAAGCAGAGAAAAAATTGAAGCTAAAAAAAGAAAATTAGAGCAAAAACTTGAGAAGAGAAAAACAAAATAATATAAAGAAAAAGGGGATTTTAAAATGGATTTTTTAATGGTAGCAGGAATTATTTTAGGAATTATAATACTTGTAATTTTAGGAAAATACAATGGATTGGTAAGAGCTAAAAAACATGTTGAACAAGAAAGGTCTAGTATAGATGTTTATCTAACTCAAAGATTTGACTTGATACCAAACCTGGTAGAATGCGTAAAGGCATACACAAAGCATGAAAGTGAAATATTTGAAAAAATTGCAAAAATGAGAACAGAATATATGAATACAAAAGACTTACAAAAGGGAGAAATTCTAAACAATGAATGTAATAGATTGGTTGCAACACTTGAAAACTATCCAGAACTTAAAGCAAGTGAACAATTTTTATCTTTGCAGCAAAAACTAAGCAAAATAGAAAGTCAACTTCAAGCGGCAAGAAGATTATACAACGGAGCAGTAACAACATATAATACAAAAATATCAGTGGTTCCAGACAATATAATTGCAGGAATGTTTGGATTCAAAGATGAAAAATTATTTGAAATTGAAAGCACAGAAGCTAGAGAGAATATTAAATTAGACTTATAAGAAATCTTCTATAAAGGGGTGAAGTAATTGAAATCATTTAACGAAGTATATGAGCAAGTACATAAAGAAAGTTTTGAAGAGCTAGAAATATTGAGAAAAAAAGCTAAGAGAAAGCTGTTTAGATCACTGTTAATAATAGGTATTGTTATTGTTTTTGTAGTATTCTTTTTTAAAAAAGCAAATAGTGATTATTTTATGAGTGGCAGACAAACGATTTTTTTGTTTTATTTTAGTGCAGTTATTGTTATGATTTCTATTATAGTTATAACTGCTATTAGTAAAACAAAATACAAACCAACATTTAAAGAAAAAGTAATAGGTCCATTTATAAAAAACATAGATAAAAATTTACAATATAAACCTAATGAAGGAATTTCATCTGTAATATATAGAATGGGTGAATTTGAAGGATATGACAATTATTATACAGAAGATTTAATAATAGGAAAACTAGATGAAAAGTATAATTTTCAAATGGCAGAGGTAAGAACAGAGGAAGAATCTACAGATTCAGATGGAGATACACATACATATACAGTATTCCATGGACTATTTGGAAATGTTGAATGCGCAAAAAATATAGAAACCACTTTCAAGGTACGTTCAGATAAAGGCGTTCTAGGAAAAATGTTTAAGGGAAAAACAAAAGTCGAAATGGATTCACAAGAATTCGAAAAATATTTTGATGTATATGGAGATAACAAAATAATAGTAATGCAAATATTAACATCTGAAGTAATGTCAACAATGATAGATTTTATACAGCAAAGTAAAATTAAATATGAATTAACAATAAATAAAGACCAAATGTACATAAGATTTCATACAGGAGGAGTATTTGAACCAAGCTTATTTAAGAATTCATTAGATTACAGCATGCTAAAAAAATATTATGATATATTAGACTTTGTATTTAAAGTAACAAGAGAAATAAATAGTGTAATAGAAAAAACAGATATTTAAATTTTTAAAATATGTAATATTTTTAAGATTTTTCATAAAAACTATTGACAATTGAGTAACCATTCAACTATAATATAGTAGAAAACAGTTGAATGATTACTCAATTGTTGCGTAAAGGAGAAATAATTATGGTATGTAAAATTGATATGTGCGATTGTAATGTAATACACGACGAAATTGTAGAAGCAGTAAAAGGACAGATGCCAAAAGAAAAACAAATTGAAGTAATTTCGAATTTCTATAAAATATTTAGTGATTCTACAAAATTAAAAATACTATGGGCATTAAATGTTTCAGAAATGTGTGTATGTGATTTAGCAGTACTCATAAATGTGACAAAATCAGCAATATCACATCAACTAAGAAGCTTAAAAGAAGCAAACTTAGTTAAGTATAGAAAAGAAGGAAAAAACGTATATTATTCATTATCAGATAATTGCGTTAAGGAAATAATTGAAAAAGGTATCATTCACACAATAAATAAAATATAGTATTGGGGGAAAATAGTAATGAAAAAAGGTATAATCAAAATTACAATATGTTCAATATTTTTTATATTAGCAAACATAGTTAAACTTGAATGGTTGCAAATACTATTCTTCTTTGCAAGTTACTTATCAATTGGTTATGAGGTAATCTTTGAAGCATTTGAAGGAATTAAAGAAAAGAAATTCTTAGGAGAAGATTTTTTAATGAGTATTGCAAGCTTAGGAGCATTTGCAACAGGAGAATATCCAGAAGCAATAGCAGTAATGCTATTTTTCCAAGTAGGAGAAATGTTTGAAGAATATGCAGAAAATAAATCTAAAAAATCTATAGAAAGTCTAATGGAATTAAAACCAGATAAAGCATATGTAAAAAGTGGAACAGAAGTTATAGAAAAAACTCCAGAAAAAGTAAAAATTGGGGATATAATTGTAGTAAAACCAGGAGAAAGGGTACCACTAGATGGTATAGTAACAAAAGGAGAGGCTTTAATAGATACATCAGCTTTAACAGGAGAATCAGTTCCTAGAAAAGTAGCAGAAAATTCTGAAATATTAAGTGGAGTAATAAACACAAATGGAGTACTAGAAATAAAAGTTACAAAAGAATTCCAAGAATCTACGCTAAGCAAAATTTTAGACTTAGTAGAAAATGCAGGAGAGAAAAAGGCAACAACAGAAAAATTCATTACAAAATTTGCAAAAGTATATACACCAATTGTAATTATTTTAGCATTATTAATATTTGTAATACCAACAGCAATATTACACAAAGACCTTGCAACTTGGGGATATAGAGCATTATCTTTCTTAGTTGTATCTTGCCCTTGTGCCCTTGTAGTTTCTGTACCACTTAGCTTCTTTGGTGGAATAGGTGGAGCATCAAGAAAAGGTATTTTAATAAAGGGAAGCAATTATCTTGAAATATTATCAAATGTTCAAACAATAGTATTTGATAAAACAGGAACACTAACAAAAGGAAATTTCAAAGTAAAAAGCATAGAAGCAGTAGGAGATAAAGATGAACTACTAAAAATAGCAGCACATGTTGAAAGCTTTTCAAATCACCCAATAGCAAAATCTATACAAGAAAGTTATGTGGAAGAAATAAACAAAGAAATAATTACCGAACATAAAGAGATATCAGGACATGGAGTAACGGCAAAAATTAATGGAAAAACAGTTCATTTAGGAAACAGTAAATTAATGGCAAAACTTGGCATTAATGTGAAAGAAGAAACAAGTTCAGCAACTGTTGTGTATATAGCAATAGATAACCAATATGCAGGAAAAATAGAAATAGCAGATGAACTAAAAGAAGACTCAAAATTAGCAATAGAGAATTTGAAAAAGCAAGGTATAAAACAAACTGTAATGCTTACAGGAGATAGAAAAGACGTTGGAGAAGATGTAGCAAAACAGTTGGGAATGGATAAAGTATTTACAAAATTATTACCTACAGACAAGGTAGATAAATTACAAGAAATTTTAGATAATAAAAACGGAAAAGTTGCATTTGTTGGGGATGGTTTAAATGATGCACCAGCACTTGCAATGGCAGATGTAGGCATTGCAATGGGAGCATATGGAACAGATGCAGCAATAGAAGCGGCAGATGTGGTTATTATGACAGATGAACCTTCAAAAATTTGTGATGCAATAAAAACTGCAAGAAAAACAATTAAAATATCAAAAGAAAATATTGGTTTTGCAATAACTGTAAAATTAATAACATTGCTACTTGTATTCTTAGGAATAGCAACAATGTGGCAAGCAGTATTTGCAGATGTTGGAGTAACTGTTATTGCAACATTAAATGCATTAAGAACATTAAAAAAATAAGAAATTTTAATTTCTAAAATAATATATTATAAAAATCCTACTAGTATAAAATTATGAAGGCGAAGCGGTTCGAGTGGATGGAGCTAGAAGTCCTAAATGAATTTTATGGAAATAGTTCGCCGTGAGAAAGGGTGCCATAAAAGGCATATAGGACTTCTGCGAACAGGAATTGAGACAAGCAAGCCAAATAAGTTTATACTAGTAGGATTTGAAATATTCAATTTGTTTTGAAAACTTAATATTTACATTAACATTAAAAGCATTAAAATTAAAATGCATTTAATGTTTTTGTTAAATCTCAATTACTTTATCTTTTAAATAATTCAAAATTCCACTTTCGGTTTTAAAAGCAAAAACTAATTTGTAAGAAGTAAGTTCTTGAGTTTTCTTTCCAAATTTCTTGTTAATCTCATTTTTTCCGTACTTGCCATCGCCAATAATTGGAAAGCCAGCATGTGCAAGATGTGCTCTTATTTGATGAGTTCTGCCAGAGTATTCTAATAGTACTTCTAAAGTTGAAGTATTATTTTTCCTACTGGTTTCTAAAACCTTATATGATGTAACGATTTTTTTATAGCCTGTTTTAGGCACGTCTGAAATATATACCATAGATTTTTTACTATCTTTAAATAAGTAAGCAACCAATGTATCTGCTTGTTTTTTTGGAATTCCATAAACAATGCATTTATAGTATTTTTTTATTTCCTTTTGTTTGAATTTTTCAAGTAAAATGTTTAATGATTTTTCAGTTTTTGCAAAAAGCACTAGTCCAGTAGTGTTTCTATCTAGCCTGTGGCAAGGTTTAATAAACTCATATTCTTCTTGTAATATTGTTGTTAAACTCTTAGAAGCGTCATCTGAAACAACTTCAATGCCATTAGGTTTATTAACAACTAAAATATTTTCGTCTTCAAATATTTTACCTATTGAAGGTTTAGAAAAGAGATATTCATCTGCTATAAAAACAGCAATTTCATCATTTTCATAAATGCTTACATTTTCTTTTATGCGTACACCATTAATTCTTATATCCTTTTGCCTAAGAGCTTTATTAAGCATATTAATAGAAAGCTCTGGGAATGAAGCTAAAATAAAAGTATTTAATTTCTTATTATTATATTTTTGTGGAACAATTAATTTTCTCATAAAAATCTCCTATGTAAATATTATAAGACATTTTTCAAAATAATGGAATAGGTAGAAGAAATTTACCTTGATATTTTGCATATTATATGATATTATATTGAAAATTAATGGAGGGCTAAAAATGGGAAGAATAAAACTTGCAGATAGAGTTTTACCTACATACACAAAGGGTGAAGAAATTTTTAATATGGTATCACATATTGTTGGGGCACCACTTGGAATAGTGGCACTTGTTTTAGGAGTAATTTTCTCAGCAAAACATGGAAATGGATATGGTATAGCCTCAAGTATTGTTTATGGCTTAACTTTAACAACATTATATACAATGTCTAGCATATACCATGGTTTGAAGCCAAATCTTAAAGCAAAAAAAGTTTTTCAAATAATAGATCATTGTTCAATTTTCCTACTTATAGCAGGAACATATACACCTTTTGCTTTATGCACACTAAGGGAATATAATGTAGCAACAGGTTGGACAATTTTCGGTATAGTATGGGGACTGGCAATATTACGGTATAGTATTAAATTCAATAGATTTGAAAGAATTTAAAGTATTTTCTATGATATGCTACTTAGTAATGGGTTGGTGTATTATATTTAGAATTAATGTAATAATAAATAGCCTTGGAGCAGTAGGCTTCTCATTACTACTAGCAGGTGGAATAGTTTATACTGTTGGAGCAATTTTTTATGGGCTTGGTAAAAAGCGTAAATGGATGCATTCAATTTTTCACTTGGGTTGCGTAATTCGGAAGTTTGTTACAATTACTTTGTGTATTAATATATGTAGTGTAAAGGGGCAAAAACTGCAAGTTATCTACTTGTAGTTTTTTATCATAAAACCCAAAATATTGTTTACATTTTTGGCAAATTATAGTATAATTGGTGCAGATTAATTAATGAAATGAGGTATTTATATGAAGAAAATTATTAGATATTTGTTATTACTAATTCTTATGATTGTAGTAGTTAGGGTTTATGTTTATTTTCTAACTAAAACAAACTATCAAGATATGAACAATTATGAAATAACTGTTCAAACACCAGAAATATCTGTTACAGAAAGTAAAGTAGCTAGAAATAAGGGATATATTAAAGGAAATATAACAAATAATTCAGCAGAAATGATAAAAAATTTAAAAGTGAAATTTGAATTTTATAATGAAAATGATAAATTAGTTGGAATTGAATATAGAGATGAAGATATTTTAAATGCAAGCGAAACAATAAAATTCGACATTGGATATAATTATAAGAATGTTGAAAAAATTAAAATAAGCACAGTAACTGAAGAATAGAAAGGAAATGCAAATGGACGAAGAGAATTTATTAGTTCCAAACCTTCAAGATGGCGAAGAAGAGAAAAGTGAATTTTCACTTAGACCCAAAAGCCTAAAAGAATATATTGGGCAAGATAAAGTCAAAGAGAATATGAAAATATATATAGAAGCGGCTAAAAAAAGAGGAGAACCTTTAGACCATGTTTTATTATATGGACCACCAGGACTTGGAAAAACCACACTTGCAAATATTATAGCAACAGAAATGAATTCAAATATAAAAATAACATCAGGACCTGCAATTGAAAAGCCAGGAGACTTGGCAGCACTACTTACAAACTTAGCACCAAATGATGTTTTATTTATTGATGAAATACATAGACTAAATAGAAGTGTAGAAGAAATTTTATACCCAGCACTTGAAGACTATAATTTAGATATTATAATAGGAAAAGGCCCAAGTGCAAGGTCTATAAGATTAGACCTGCCAAAGTTCACCTTAGTTGGAGCAACAACTAGAGCAGGTTCACTTACAACACCGCTTAGAGATAGATTTGGAATAGTAAATAGACTAGAACTATATACAGAAGAAGAATTAAAAACTATTGTAAAAAGATCAGCAGAAATAATGGAGATAAGTATAAATGAAGAAGGAGCAATGGAAATTGCTAAGCGTTCAAGAGGAACACCAAGAATTGCAAACAGGTTACTAAAAAGGGTAAGAGATTATGCTTCTGTTTTAGGAGATGGAAATGTTACTAAAGAAATAGCAGACATTGCGCTTCAAAAACTTGAGATAGATAATATGGGACTAGATAATATAGATAGAAAAATACTAGAGTCTATAATAGTTAATTATACAGGTGGTCCAGTAGGAATTGAAACTCTTGCATCAACAATAGGAGAAGAAGTTGAAACACTAGAAGATGTATATGAACCATATTTAATGCAAAAAGGCTTCATAGGAAGAACTCCAAGAGGAAGAGTAGTATTACCAAAAGCTTATGAACACTTAGGTTTACAACAATAAAAATTTAAGGTGAAGTTATGGAAAATAAAGAAAAATTAAAAGAAACAATAGTTCAATTTATAAAATTTGGAACAGTTGGAGCAATAAATACTGTATTATCATATGCCATTACAAATGGTGCATATTATCTACTACATTTGCATGAGCAAATAAGCAATATTATTGCATTTGTAATTACAGTATTTATTTCATTTATGCTCAATGGAAAATTTGTATTTACGGAAAATAAAGAAGAAAGAAACTTTTGGAAATCACTTCTTAAAGTATATGCTTCTTACTCAGTTACAGGAGTTTTTCTAACAGCAATACTATTATATATAGAAGAGGAACTTCTTGGAATACCGCATTATATTGCTACACTTATGAACCTAGTAGTAACAATACCGGTAAACTTTATTTTAAATAAATTCTGGGCATACAAAGAAAAAAAAGAGGGATAAAAATGAAATTATTAATGCATACATGCTGTGCACCATGTAGTGTGTACTGCATAGATAGACTAAGAAAAGAAGGTATAGAACCAACAGTATATTGGTATAACCCTAACATTCACCCATACAAGGAATATGAGGCTAGAAGAAAGTGCTTAAGAGAATATACAAAAAGTGTGAATGTAAATGCAATATTTGAAGAAGACTATGGACTAAAAGAATTTTGCAAAAACACAATAAATGATTTAGAAAATAGATGCACAAACTATTGCTATAAAGTGAGACTAGAAAAAACAGTTCAATATGCAAAACAAAATGGGTATGATACATTTACAAGTACTTTATTTGTAAGCCCATACCAAAAACATGAAGAACTAAAAAAAATATGCGAAGAATTAGCTGAAAAATATGATATGAAATTTCTTTACATAGATTTTAGAGTAGGCTTTAGAGAAGGACAAGCAAAAGCAAGGGAATTAGGCTTATATATGCAAAAATATTGTGGGTGTATATTTTCAGAGGAGATGAGATATTATAACCGCAATTCTATACAAACCAGTAATACCAATGGTTACGAGATACCAAAAGAACCTAGAATGCA
>OLSB01001063.1_pt1 | contig 28811 bp, 25 predicted proteins | sample 1672071 | NCBI WGS metagenome assembly OLSB01 (sample SAMEA3136642, study PRJEB25190) | human gut metagenome | biome: human gut; feature: human-associated habitat; material: faeces | place: Austria | collected 2013 | reverse complement strand
GGTCTACGACCTGCCAGCCCTTAGCTTATAGGCGGATATTTTCAGAAATGGGGGCGTTATACCTTGATCGCCAAAAGGTCATCGTACCGCTGTAGAAGCGCAAGGCTCTCCTCATAGGTGAACGGCTCGCGGCAGCGGACCAACAGGCGCAGCGTCAAAGTGCCCGCCTCCCGCTGGATCTCGCACTGCTCGATCTTTCCGCCGTGGGAGCGCACCAGCATCGTGACGGTGTCCTGAACGCCGTCGGTATCCTTGGCCCTGATCTCCAGCTCCTGGGCGGCCACAGCGTCGTTGCCCACCGGGAACTTGTGGAGGATCGTTTGGCTGAGGACGACGATGGCCGTCTCGATAAGCCCCACCCAGTACAGCCCCGCGCCCACGCTCATACCCACGGCGGAGGTGGCCCACATACCCGCGGCGGTGGTCAGGCCCTTGATGGAGGCGTTTTTGTCCTTGAAGATGACACCCGCGCCGAGGAAGGAGATGCCGCTGACGACCTGGGCGGCCAGGCGGGCGGGATCGCTGCCCTTGACACCGGCCACGCTCTCCACGTCCATAAAGGCGTATTTGGACAGCAGCATGATGGCCGCCGAGGTGACCGCGATGATGCAGTGGGTGCGGATGCCCGCGTCCTTTTGACGGCGGGAGCGCTCCAGGCCGATCAGAATGCCCAGCAGTCCGGCCAGCAAAACACGTATGAGAAATTCCAGGTTGTCGCCCCAGGTCATATAGTTTTCCGGTAGATTATCGGTCAAGCCAACCAACACGATGCTGACGCTCCTTTCGCAAAACAGGTACAGGAAACCGGCGGCGTCACCGGGTGATCAGCTCCGCCAGCTGCCGCGGGGTGATGTTATAGATATACTTCGCCACCGGGAGCGCCTCCAGGCGGCTCTCCACCTGCTCCAGGCGGCAGGGACAGCCGACCAGCGCCCCGCACAGGCCGGACAGGTCGGACGCGCCGAAGAAGTCGCCGTGAAATCGGATGTCCCGGATCGTACCCTTCGCCACCAGCAGACTGACCTCGATCTCCCCACAGCCGTCGAACCGGCGGCGGCGCACGTCTGTATACTCCGGGGAACAGCCGTAGTTCCACTCCCAGGTCGCGTACCGCTCCGCCCTGATCTCGGCGATCCGTTTTTCATCCTCCGCCGTAAGGGGGTGGGGGATCACGGGGGACTCCACGGAAAGGTACTCCAGCAAACGGCGCTTGAAGTCGTCAAGAGACGTGCCCTGCGGCAGATAGGGACGCAGGTTCGTCACGCGGCTGCGTACCGAGGCGATGCCCTTTGCCGTCAGCTTATCCCGGTCAACGGAGAGCGCCTCAGACACCACGGACAGGTCAGAGTCGAAGAGGATCGTTCCGTGGTGCATGACGCGATGCTCCCGGACGTACTGCGAATTGCCGGAAAACTTCTTGCCGTCAACGGTGATGTCGTTCCGGCCCGAGATCTGCGCCGTCACGCCGAAGGAGCGCAGCGTCTCCACGATGGGGATGCAGAACATGTGGAGGTCGATCCTCTGCGAGTCGTCGGCATCCGTGATAAAGGTAAAGTTCAGATTGCCCAGATCGTGGTATACCGCGCCGCCGCCGGACAGGCGGCGGACCACCGTGATGCCGTGCCGGCGCACATAGTCGCTGTTCACCTCGTTGACGGTGTTCTGATTTTTGCCCACAACGATGGTGTTGTGGTTCTGCCAAAGCATGACGTAGGAGCGGGAGCGGTCCATCTCGTCAAATACGTACTGCTCCAGCGCGAGATTCCACTGCGGGTCGTGGCTGTAAGACTCGATATAATCCATAGAGACTCCTTGTTCAGCGGTACATGGTGTGGATGACCGTGTCAGCCATCAGTCGGTGTCCCAGCGGGCTTGGGTGCATCCCGTCCGGCAGGTACAGCACCCGCAGCTCCGGCGCGGCGCAGAACGCGGACGCGAAATCCACCCGCCGCAGGGAGAGCGCGGCGGTAAACTCACGCAGCCAGTGGATATACTGCCGGGAGAGCGCCTGCGCCTTTTGCGGGTCGCAGATCGCCTGCCAGGGCTGCGGAATATCCAAGATCGGGATGGGAATGCCTATCACAGGCCGGATCTCCCTGTCTACGCACAGGTGCAGGATGGACATGAGCGATGACTTGGCCTGGTCCAAACTTCCCGTGACCAGGATGTCATTATCCCCGCCCATGTAGAGCACACGGTCCGGCTTCTGCGGAAACACCTCCGTGAGCAGCCGGACCATCATACCGGCGGAGGTATCGCCGCTGACACCGGCGTTGATCCAGGTATCGGGCGTTTCCCGCCCCAGCAGCGTGACCCAGCCCTCTTCCGGGCGGACGTGATAGCCGGCTGTCAGGCTATCACCGAGGCAAATGTTTTTCATCATAATTCGTTTTACCTTATGCGCCCGACCCGCCGCAGCAGCGCTGTTCGCTGCGGCGGCGGGCCAAGCTGCATACAAAGGAGGAAGAAAACCTGAAGTAAGGGGAATTACATTACATATAGAGGCCGCCGTTCACGTTCATGTAATCGCCGGTGACGTAATCGGACAGGTCGCTGGCATAGAACAGCACGGCATTGGCAATATCCTCCGCCGTACCGTAGCGGCCCGCAGGGATGTACGTTTTGGGGTCTACCTTAGACCAGGAGAGCGTCTTGCCCATGGGGGTGAGGATGTTGCCGGGGCAGACGGCGTTGGAGGTGATATGATACTCGGCGCCCTTCAGGGCAAAGCATTTGCTCAGATTCAGGATGCCGGCCTTCGCGCAGGCGTAGGAGGCATCGGAGCTTCTGCCGCCCCGCAGAGCGGCCAGGGACGACATGTGTACCAGCTTTCCGTAGTGCTGCGCCTTCATGACCTCGAAAACAGCCTGGGTGACGAAGAACATAGACTTGAGGTCGATGTCCATCATGCGATCCCAGCTGGCGGTGGTAATCTCCTCGATGGGCGTAGAGCCGGTGATGCCGGCCACGTTCACCAGTATGTCGATGCGGCCATAGATCTCACGGGCGGCATCGACCTTTTGACGGATCGTATCAAACTCCGCCACATTGAACTCCAGCGCGGTGGCCTCCATGCCCTCGTCGCGCATGGCCTGTGCCGCGGCGCTGGCCGTGGTCATATCCAAATCGGCCAAGATCACCTTCGCGCCGTACTCGGCAAGACGCCGGGCACTGGCCTCGCCGATCCCCCGGCCACCGCCGGTGACCAAGGCGACCTTATCTTTTAACATTTCCTGCAACATGATCCTACCACTCCTTATCCTTTATGAACAGACCTGCCGAAGGCATCCAGCGCCGCCTCGCGCACCATCTCGCACAGAGACGGATGGGCCACGACCATCTTTTCCCACTGCTCCACGGTCAGCGCATCGGACACGGCAGAGGCGGCCATGGCGATCATCTCGGAGGAGTTCTCGCCCACGATGGTCACGCCCAGCGTTTTGGTGGTGGCCTTGTCGGCGACCACAAACACACAGCCTGAAGCACCCTCCGCCAACGCCATACCGTTGGCGCTGTAATCGAAAGATCCGAGGACGGGGTCATACCCGGCGGCCTTCGCGCTCTCTGTGGTGAGGCCCACGGAGGCCAGCACGGGGATGGTGTATGTGCAGACGGGGACGGGGACAGTGCCGTAGGGCTTATCCTCGCCCAAAATGTCGGCGATGGCCGCTTCGCCCTCCGCGTAGGCGGCGTGGGCCAGCTGGTAGCCGCCGACAACGTCGCCGATGGCGTATACGCCGGGGAGGTTAGTGCGCTGGTGGCTGTCCACCAGGATGCACTTCTTGTCCGTCATGGCCAGGCCCAGCGCTTCGGCATCTATGCCGGTCAGGTTGGTCTTGCGTCCGGCGGCCATCAGGACCTGTTCGCAGTCGATGGCCTCTTCCCTGCCGTCCATTTCGTACACCGCCTTGAGCAAGCCGCCGTTTTTCTCCACGCGCAGGAGCTTGGCACCCAGCTTGAAGGTTATGCCCAGCTTCTTCATGTCGTTGACGATGATCTTGACGGCTTCCTTCTGCTCACGGGGCATCAGCTCCCGCATCAGCTCCACGACGGTCACGTCCGTGCCATATGCGGCGAAGGCGCAGGCCAGCTCCAGGCCGATCACGCCGCCGCCGATGACCACCATGCTGCGGGGCAGGCTGGGCAGGTTCAGCGCACCGGTGGAATCGATGCAGTATTCGTGGCCCGGGACGGGCAGGATCATAGGCACGCTGCCGGTGGCGATGATCACGTTGTCGCCGCGGTACTGCTCGCCGCCGCACTCCACGACCCGGTCCTTCTTCAGCACGGCTGAACCCGTTATAATGTCAACGCCCGCCTTGGTCAGCAGGTACTTGACACCGCTCACCAGCTTGCCGGTGACTTCGGATTTGCCCTTTTGGATCTTCTTGAAGCTGAAGCTGCCGGCATCGCGGAAGATGTCCTTCTTCACCAGTGCGCGGATCTTCTCCATCGTGTTGGCCTTGTCCACCAGGTACTTGGTGGGGATACAGCCGATGTTCAGGCACGTGCCGCCCAAATGCTCCTTTTCGAACAGCGCCACCTTTTTGCCCCTGCGGGCTGCCGCGATACCGGCGGAATAACCGCCCGGGCCGCCGCCGATGATCAAAATATCATATTGCTTCATGTGTGCTTCACCTCGCCGTTAATACAGCATCAGCGCAGGCGCTTCCATCAGGGTCTTCAGCTCCTGCAGGAACTGCGCGCCATACGCGCCGTCGATGATGCGGTGGTCGAAAGAGCCGGTCACGGTCATCATGTTGGCGGGGACGAATTTCTCGCCGTCCCACTCGGGCTTGACCTTGATAGAGCCCACCGCCAGGATGCAGCTCTCGGGGGGATTGTCGATGGCGATAAACTGCTCCACATCGTACATACCCAGGTTGGAGATCGTGATGCTGCCGCAGCCCATGTCGGAGGTGGTCAGCTTACCGGCGCGGGCCTTGGCGATCTGTTCCTTGTAATCTGCCGCGATCTGCTCCAGGCCCTTGTCGTCAATGGCCTTGACAACGGGCACGACCAGTGCGCCGTCCAGCGCCACGGCCAGGCCGACGTTGGTGTGCGCGTACACGCGGACCTCGCCGTTTTCAAAGCGAGCGTTGACCAGGGGGAACTTGCGGGAGGCCACCGCGATGGCCTTCGCCATGATGTCGTTATAGGACAGCTTGACGCCCTTCTTCGCCTGGTATGTGCTGCGAAGCGCCATGCAGGCGTCCATCTTGATGGCGGTGGTGCACTGCCAGCAGGGGATCTCGCTCAGGGATTCCCTCATGCGGCGGCCAATGACCTTACGCATATTGGTCATGGGCAGCACGGTGTATTCCTCCGCGGAGGCAGCCGTCTGGCCGGCTTCGGCCTGGGCGGCGGGTACATAGTTCTCCACGTCGATGCGCTTGATGAACTGGCCGTTGGAGGCCACCACGTCGGCCAGGGCGATCCCGCGCTCCCGCGCCAGCAGTTTGGCGTTGGGCATGGCGGGGTACACAGTATGCGCGGGTGCGGGCGCGGGTGCGGCGGGCCGCGCCGCAGGCTGGCCCTTGATGATGGGCAGGTACTCCTCCTGCTCCGTGGGAACGGGAGCAGGGGCGGGAATGGGCGCGGCAGCGGCGGCAGCCGGTGCCGTGCCGCCCCGCACATAGCGGGCGGCATCCTCCGCCTTGCCTACCACGGCCAGCACCGTACCGGCGGTGACCTTGTCGCCCTCGGCGACCAGCACATCGAACACCACGCCGGCGGCAAAGCTCTCCACCGGCAGGACGGCCTTATCCGTCTCGGCCTCCATCAGCACGTCGCCGCGCTTGACCGTGTCGCCCTTCTGCACGTTGACACGGACGATGGTCGCCTCGTCTGTCGTCTGTCCCGCCGCGGGCATTTTGATCTCCGTGCCCACAGAAGCGGCGGGGAGCGGCGCGGTCGGCGCAGTCGGCGCAGTCGGCGCGGGGGCGGCAGCCGGCGCGGGGGCGGCGGTATTTGCCGCGCCGCCGGACTGGTAGCGCTCCCCTGCCTTGCCCACGGCCAGCAGCACCGTGCCGGCGTTCACCTTGTCACCCTCGGACACCAGCACGGCCAACACCGTACCGGCGGCAAAGCTCTCCACCGGCAGGACGGCCTTGTCCGTTTCGGCCTCGACCAGCACGTCGCCGCGCTTGACCGTGTCGCCTACCTTCACGTTGACGGTGGTGATGGTCGCCTCGTCCGTGGTCTGGCCGGCAGAAGGCATTTTAATCTCAGTCATGATCGAGCCTCCTTTACGTTACAGCTTGGCCAGCTTGCGGGCTTCCTCGGTGATGCGCTCCACGGAGGGGATGACGAAGCTCTCCAGCTTGGGAGAGAACGGGGTGGGCGTGTCGGGAGCGGCCACGCGCACGATGGGCGCGTCCAAGGAGGTGATGGCGTGCTCGGCGACGTAGGAGGCCAGCTGTGCGCCCCAGCCGCCGTTGTAATTGTCCTCGTGGACGATCATCAGCTTCCCGGTCTTGGCGATGGACTTCAGCACCGTGTCATAATCAAAGGGGACCAGGGTGCGGGGGTCGATGATCTCGCAGCTGATGCCCTCCTTCTCCAGCGTTTCGGCGGCCTGCATGGCGCGATACCACATGAGCATATTGGCCACGATGGTCACGTCCTTGCCCTCGCGCCGGATGGCGGCCTGGCCGAAGGGGATGGTATAATCCTCGTCCGGGACTTCGCCGATGGCGCTCAACTGGCCGGCCTCCTTACGCTTGCCGCCGTACAGCAGCTTGTGCTCGAACACCAGCACGGGGTTGTCGTCGCGGATGGCCTGCTTCATCAGGCCCTTGGCGTCATACGCCGTGGAGGGGCAGATGACCTTCAGGCCGGGGCAGTGGATGAAATAGCTCTCCAGGGACTGGGCGTGCTGCGCGCCGCGGTTCGTAGCGCCGCAGGGCGCACGCATGACCATGGGGACGTGCACCGTACCGCCGGACATATAGCACATCTTGGCCGCCTGGTTCACCAGCTGGTCCATCATGCAGAACAGGAAGTCGCCGTATTGCAGGTCGGCCACGGGGCGCATACCGTTCATGGCCGAGCCGACGCACACGCCGGCGATCAGGATCTCGGAAATGGGGGTGTTGATGCAGCGGATCTTGCCGATGTCCTGGCCCTTTACCTCCGCGCCGACCTCACCGGCCACGCGGACGTTGGCGCCGAACTCGTCGCCGATACCCTTGGTCACGGTAAAAGCGCCGCCCATGCCGCCGGGAATATCCTCGTCCTCGCCCAGCACAAACACGCTGGGATCTCTACGCATTTCCTCTGCAATAGCGCTCTTATAAGCGTCAGCAATAGACATCATAGCCATACTTACTTACCCTCCCAGAATACATTGTGCAGTGCGCTCTCGTTCTCGGGCAGCGGCGCGTTCTTGGCGTACTCCACCGCTTCCTCGATCTCCGCCTCGACCTCGGACTCCAGCTTGGCCAGCTCCTCCTCGGAGATAATGCCCTCCTGTAGGATGCGCTCGCGGAACAGCTTGACGGGGTCGCGGTCCTGTATCCACTCCTTCTCCTCATCCTTGGGCCGGTAGCCGCAGGCATCGTTTCGGGAGTGACCGCCATGACGGTAGGTCTTCAGCTCCAGGATGGTCGGGCCTTCCCCGGCGCGGGCGCGGGCGATGGCCCGGGTGGCGGCCTCGTTGACCGCCAGCACATCGTTGCCGTCCACGACCTCGCTGGGGATGCCGTACACGGCGGCACGCCCGGCGGCCACATCCTTTTGGCAGCAGGTCAGGGAAATGGACGTGTTGGCGGAATAGAGGTTGTTCTCGCAGACGTAGACCACCGGCAGTTTCCACAGGCCGGCGGCGTTCATGGTCTCGTGGTACGAACCCTCGTTGGACGCGCCGTCGCCGAAGAAGCAGACCACCACGTTATCCTCGCCCCGCATCTTGAAGGCCAGCGCAGCGCCGGCGGCGATGGGCAGGTTGCCGCCCACAATGGCGTTGGCGGTCATCGCGCCCACGGATATATCGCCGGTGTGCATCGCGCCGCCGATGCCGTGGCAACAGCCCTCCGCCGCGCCGAACATCTCGCACATCATGGCCTTGACGCTGATGCCCTTGGCAATATCGTGGCCGGCGGGACGGTGGGTGGAGGCCATCCAGTCGCTTTTACGCAGGTCATACAGCATACCCACGGCGCTGGCCTCCTCGCCGGTGGACTGGTGGATCGTGCCGGGCATGATCCCCTCTAAAAACAGGTAATAGATGCTCTCTTCGTACTTTCGGATCTCGTACATTTTTCTGTACATTCCGAGAGCCTTTTCTTTTGCGGGAAATGTACTCATATTTCTTATTCCTCCTGAATGAAATTCTCAGAATAGGGGATGTCCCTCCGGCAGCGCAGAGCGCCCGTTCAAATATTACTAATATTATTTCTTACTTGTTTGCCAAAACAATAACACAGTATGCAGAGAAAAGCAATATATGCGCTTGTAATTCCTCTCGATTTTCACATTTTGCATAATTCGGCAGCGGGGACTCTATCTAAAATCGTCAAATCGCCGCCTTCTTTTTGCATAAATATTACTAATATATGCAGTCCTGTGCTAGATGCTCAGGTAGTGCTCCAGCGCATAGGCAACGCCATCGTCCCAGCTGTTGCGGGTGACGAAGGTGGCCGACTCCTTCAGCGCGTCAATGGCGTTTCCCACAGCAACGCTTCTGCCGCTGAACGCCATCATTTCGCGGTCGTTGTCGCCGTCCCCGAACGTGACCGTGTCCCGGGGGTCTACGCCGAGATAGGTGCAGAAAAACTCCAGCCCGCTGCGCTTGCTGCAGTGCGGCGAGTAAAACTCCAGCAGCTTCGGCAGCGCCGAGGCGATGCGAACGCCGGCAGTTTCCCGCTCCAGCCGCGCCCAAAGAGCGTCCTTACGCGGGCCTGGGCCGGGGTAGGACTGTATCCAGCTGATGCGCCGCCGATTGGTCAGCGCGAAGGCGGCAATATCCGGGACGGGATGCCGGGTGGCCTGCACAAAGGCTTTCGAGCGGGGATTGCCGCCATAGGCCACCGGGTCGGCCACGTAGTAGTCGGGCGCATAGGGGACGCCGTCCACCATGACCTCAAAGAGGATGCCGTCAAGGGCGCGGACGATGGTCTCCACCTGGTCCTCAGGCAGCACGTAGGACTCCAGGCAGCGGTCCTCCCGGCTGTCCCACTGCGCCGCGCCGTTGCCGGAGATCACATACCGCACCCCAGGGATGGCCAGCACCTCCGGGGAGATGGTGCGGAACGCACGCCCGCTGGCCACCACCACGTGGACACCCTTTTCCGCCGCCCGCGCCAAGGCCGCCGCGTTCGCCGGAGACAGCGATCTGTCCTCCCGCAGGGTCGTATGATCCAGATCCAAAGCGATCAGTTTTGTTTCCATAGTCGTTTTCCGATGCAAGCATTCCGCGCAGCGGCAGCGCCGTCAGCGTAGGATCTCCGTCATGGGCTTGCCCTCCGCCTGGGGCATATCCAAGCCCAGCAGAGCGGCAAACGTAGGCGCTTCGTCCACCACATTACCGCGGCCCAGGGCGAGGTTTTCCTTCACATTCGGGCCTTTTGCCACAAACACAGGCTGCGGGCCGTAGTCAGGCATATACCCGTGGGTGGCGCGGCCAAAGCGGTAGTCGCTGGCATCGAAATTCTGCACCAGCGGGCGGATGGCGCTGTCGCCAAAGGAGGTATAGCCGTCGGACTCGATCACGAAGGAGAAGCCGCCGAACAGATGCTCCTCCTGACGAGCCTCGTCCGCCGTGTAGATACGGCCAATGCCGAACACGCCCTCATCCTGCAGCGCCTTCAGCACATCGTACACATGGGCGAGCAGCGCCTTGTCCGAGGGGTCTTTGACATACACCAGCGAGGACATGGCGTTGGAGAAGCAGTAGGCGCGCCAATCCGTCACCGTGCCGTCCGGCGCAACGCCGATCAGCCCGGCGTCCGCCAGCTTGACGTTCAGGTTGATGGCGCGGTTGATGTCGCGCTGGCCGTGGTCGCTGACCATGACCAAATTGGTCTCCTCCAAAAGCCCCAGCTCCTCCAGCGCAGCGCCGATCTGCCCGATGTAGCGGTCCAGGTCGGCACGGCAGGGCTCAAGGTAGGAGCTGAACACGCCGTGATGATGGCGGCAGCCGTCAAAAGCGCCGGTGTGCAAAAACGTCACGTCCGTTTTGTACTTACGCAGGATGTCGCAGGTGCAGGCCACGAAGAAATCATCGATCTTCGGCCACTGCATGAAGTTTTTTTTGCCGCCCTTCTCCCAGCCTTCACCCAGGAGATCCGTGTGGCTTTGCAGGATCTCGATGACCTGGTCGTTTGAGCCGGCCCGGCGGAAGCTGCTCTCCAGCGTGTCGCCCGGTTCGGGCATCCAATATTCGTCGATCACGTAGTCGATGTTGGGGTTGCAGCCCGTAACAGGCCAGCCCACGGCAGCCGTGCTCAGGCCGGCGCGCTTGGCGACGGCGAAAATATCCTCTACCTGGATGGCATCACTGAACCAAAGCCAGTTGTCGTCCTTGTTGGTGGTGGTAAAGCCGAAGTTGCTGGTAACGCCGTGCTTCCCCGCGTAGCAGCCGGTGGTGATGCTCACGTGGATGGGGTAGGTGACAGACGGGTAGATGGTACGCATTCCGCCCCTGCACTCGCTGCCGCCGGCGAAATACTTTTTGAAATTCGGCATCTCGCGGATGGCATCCACATCCTCCGTCACCATGGCGTCCACAGACAGAACGAACAGTTTTTTCGACATATTGGTTTCTCCTTTCGGTAAATCCGCGCCGCTTTCCGGCGTTCCTATCCTCAATACCGCAGCGCGGTCTCCACCGCGTGCTTCCAGCCGGCCAAGCACTCCTGCCGCCGCTGCTCACTCATCTGCGGCGTAAAGGCGCTGGCCTCATGGCGGCTTCTGAGCGTCTCGTAGTCGTACAGGCCCAGGGCCAATCCGGCGATATAGGCGCTGCCGATGCCGGACAGCTCCTCGTGCCGCGCCACGACCACCGGGCAGCCCAGAATATCGCTTTCGAATTGCATCATATAGTCGTTGTGCGTCGGCCCACCGGCGACCCGAAGCTCCCGCACGTCAGCACCGCTGTCCTGCCGGGCGCAGAGCACCAGGTCCGCGATCTGATAGGCCACGCTCTCCAGCGCTGCACGCACCAGTTCGGCGCGTCCCGTCAGCCGGGTCATGCCCAGGAAGGCCGCGGAGGCGTCCGACCGCCAATACGGCGCGCCGATCCCCGTGAAGGCCGGCACCATATAGGTGCGGTCCTGGGGGTTGGCGCTGCGCGCCAGGTCAGAGGTCTCCGCCGGGCCGGCCACCAGGCCCGCGTTGTCCTTGAGCCAGGTGACCACCGCGCCGGAATAGTTGGCCACGCCCTCCAGCGCATACACCACGCTGCCGCCCATACGCCAGGCCACCGTGGTGTTCATTCCGCTGCGGGAGGCCACCGGCGCGCTCCCGGTGTTCAGCAGCACACAGCTGCCCGTGCCGAACCCACACATCACGTCGCCAAGCTCCGTGCAGAAGTGGCTGAACATCACCCCGTGGGAATCGCCCAGCGCCGCATGGATGGGGACGGCGCGGGGCAGCAGCCCCCACAGGTCCGTCTCTCCGAACAGGGCATCCGAGTCGCAGACCTGCGGCAGCATCGAGGCCGGGATGCCGAACAGGCGGCACAGCTCACCGTCCCACTGCTGTGTATGGATGTTAAAGAGCTGGGTGCGGCTGGCGTTGGAGGCATCCGTCTTATGGACGCGCCCGCCGGTCATCTGCCATATCGTCCAGGTGTCCATCGTACCCAGCCGCAGCTCGCCTCGCTTTGCCCGTTCGTCCGCGCCGGGAACGTGCTTCAGTATCCAACTGACTTTTGGCGCAGAAAAGAAGGGGGAGAATTGCAGCCCCGTTTTCTCCTGCACGGCCTGCCGTACCGCAGGGCTGTCCAACCGTTCGCAGAGCTCCGCGGCGCGGTTGCACTGCCACACGACGGATTCGCACACCGGCAGCCCCGTATGCGCGTCCCACACACAGACGCTCTCCCGCTGGTTGGTCACCGCTACGCCCACAATGTCTCCGGCGGATATGCCCGCGTCCTGAATGACCATACGGCAGACGCGGGGCAGGTTCTGCGCGATCTCCACAGCGTCATGCCCCACCCAGCCCTGCTCATGGATCAGCTGGCGGTGCGGCACGTCCCGGCGCAGCAGAAACCGCCCCTGCTCATCCAGGAGAAGCGCCTTCGTACCCTGCGTGCTCTGATCGACGGCCAAAATATACGCTTTGCCCATATACACACTCCTTCACGCAAACAGTTCTTTCCTCGCCCGTGTACGTTCTCACGGCGCAAACAGCTCCTTGACGGAGGGAAAGAGGATCGACACGCTCAACGCCGCCATGGCGGACAGCAGGATCACCGCCAGCGGCAGAATAGATACGGGGTAGAGCAGATAGCACACGGTCAGCGTGCCGAAGATGCACAGCGACGCCAAAAAGGCCCGGGGCAGACGGCCCAACGCCAGGCAGACGCCATTCCACAAGGCCGCGCCGAACACCAGCTCCGTCGATGCCAGCAGCTGGCAAACGCAAACGCTGCTCAGGGCGGCCCAAAAGCCCATCAGCACCGTGAGCACCCACAGCACCGTTCCCCGGCTCCCCTGGTCGGCGGCCACCGCGGAGCACCACAGCAGGAGCGCGCCATAGCCGCCCGCCACCAGCTCCAGCAGAAGTCCCTTCAGGAACTTTTTCTTGAACAGTCCCCAAAACTCTTTCACGCGGCTTCTGCCGCAGCTGTCATCCAGGATCTTGAACAGCGTGCCGTGCAGCGCCACCACCGCCGGGCCTATGGTCACCACCGGCAGCATCAGGGCCACCGTGATCAAATTCAGAAACAGGAGGGAATTAAATTCCTCTCCGAACAATCTTTTGATGTTTGCGCTCATGTGTTACCTCGCGGTTTTCGCCGTGTACCGGCGGGATACGGCTCACGCCGCCGGAAGCTCATACCATCCATCCTCCGCGGGAGCGCCGAAATAGTCCAGCTCCCGTATAAACTGCGTCTGCACCGTGTACGTTCCATCGCCCGGCGTGGAGACCTTGACCGCGCCGTCCACGCAGTTGTAGAACGTCAGCGCACCGGCCACGTGGTAGCGCATGGCGGTGGTGCGGCTGGTGATGCTGTCGTGCATGGCAACGGCCACCCGAGGGCCGACGGCCTGCACGAACGCGCTGGAATTAGACGTATCCCAGCCGTGGTGATCCATCTTCATCACGTCAGAGGCGATCTCATCGCCATAGGTGTCTATCAGGTATTGCTCCTGGTTGGTATAGATGTCTCCGCTGGTCCAAAAGCTGGAATCGCCATACGTCAGGCGCATGGCCACGGAGCAGTTGTTGTCGTCCATATACCCGGCGGCAATATCACGCAAGTCCTCCGGCCTCGGGCCGTAGCACCGCACCGTCACCTCATCTCCGAATTGGAAGGACGATCCGGCCTCCACATAGGTAACCGGGATCGACTTTTCCTCGATGACCTTTATCATATTGCGGTATGTGCCGGAATCGTATACATGGTCAGCCATATAGATTTGCTCTACGGGGAACGCGCTGACCACCGCCTCAAATCCGCCGATATGATCGGCGTGGGGGTGGCTCACCACCAAGATGTCGATCTTCTCCACCTCCATCCGCCGCAGCTGCGCCACAACGTCCTCGCCGGACGCAGGGTTGCCGCAGTCCACCAGCATGATCTTCCCGTCAGGCGAGGTATACACGGCACTGTCGCCGGTGGTGATCACGTCGTTTGTGACGAACGTGTCCTTCGTAAGGTAGAGAAATCTCGCGGTCAGCTTCCCGGCGTCATCGGATACATCGAACACCTTGGAGGCGTAGTCGCCCTCCGCCAGCTCGAGTTCCGTGTCGCTGGGCGTTTTCGTTCCACACGCCGCCAAAAGCAGCGTGATCGCGCACAGAAAAGCTATACAGATCCTTTTGTTCATAGATATTTCCTCCACGGTGAGGGCCGGGGGAGGAGCGCAGCTCCGCCCCCGGCCCTCGATCGCTTGGGTGATGTTAGCTGTTTGCCATGTTATACAGGTCGATGGCCTCCTGGATGGAGTCGCAGGCCACCTGCATAGCCGCGTTGATGTCCGCATTGGGATCAGCCGTGATGGTCTGGATGCAGAGCTTGTTGGCCTCCTTCATCTCGTTGGAGATGGGGATGTAGGGGTTGTTGGCGGAGTCGTCAGAATTGCTGAGGCTCTCATACACAGCCTTGATGGCCGGGAAGGTCTCGTTCATGTACTTCTGATAGGCCTCGCTGTCATACGCCTGCTGGTTGGGGGCCAGGTAGCCGGTGCAGGTGGAGAAGTAGGCAGCCTCGTCAGCGGTGCTCATGTACTTGATGAGCTCGTAAGCACCCTGCTGCTGGGCCTCGTTGCCGTTGTTGCAGATGTAGATACCCGTGCCGCCGGCAGGCTCGCCGGTGCGCTTGCCGTTCTCCGTAGCGGAGGGCAGGGGGATGATGCCCACGTCGAACGCGCCGTTCACGGAGCTCAGGACCTTGGTGGTCATGGAGACAACGCCCATCAGCATGGCGCAGTCGCCGGAGGCCAGCTGGGGAATGATCTCGCCCTGATAATCGCTGCCCCAGGCAATAGCCAGGTTGTTCTTATACAGCTTCTGATAGTTGTCCAGCATATTGTAGATGGTATTCTGCACCGTGCCGCCGTCCATATACAGGCACTTGGTGATGCTGCCCTCGTAGCCGTTGCCGGCATCGTAGGCTTGCAGGCCCTCACGGCCCAGGACACCGTTGAAGTAGAAGCCATCAGGATGGAAGCCGATGCCGTAGGTGCAGAAGCCGCCCTTCACCAGGGTCTCGCAGGCAGTGTACAGGTCGTCCATGCTCTGGATGTCGGCAGCGTTGATGCCGGCCTGCTCGAACATATCGGCGTTGTAGAAGATGCCGCCGTAGCTGTAGCCGGTGGGATAGCCGACCTGGTTGCCGTCGTTATCCTGATAGGCAGCGCGGATAGAGCCCCAGGTCTGCTCCAGCTCAGGCCAGCCCTCGGCATCGCTGTCGATGAAGGACTGCAGAGGCGTGCAATAGTCGGAGGAGGCGTACATGGCCACGTTCTCCACAGCGCCGCTGAACAGAGCAGGCAGCTCAGACTGAGCGGTAGAGCCGATCTTGGCGTTCATCTCCGCCTGAGAGCCCTGGTACTCGATGGTAGCGTGGTACTTGGTCTGAGAGGCATTGTAGCGATCAAGGATGTTTTGCAGGTAGCCGATGTTGGTGTCGCCGAAATAGGTCCACCACACCAGTTCGATGGGCTCGCCGGGCTCCGGGGAGGGAGCGGGCTCGTCCTTCGCGCCGCACGCCACCAGGCTCAACGCCATGGCGAGGGCAAGAAGCAGTGCAAGAAACTTTTTCATACTTTTCTCCTTAGTTTTTATTTATAAAACGCACAGGGCGTCTTATACCTCTTTCGCGGCGGGAGGGATCAGCCCTTCACGCCGCCGGCGGTCATGCCCTTGATGATGTAGTCCTGGCCGAACACATAGGCGATGACGGACGGGACGATGGCCACCACAGCACCGGCCAGAATCTGCCCGTAGCTGATAATGTCCGAGGTGACCAGGAAGGAAATGCCGATCTGCACGGTACGCATGGCATCCTTGTTCGTCACCAGCAGCGGCCAGAAGAAGGCGTTGTAGATGCTCACGAACAGGTAGATGGCCAGCGCGGAGATGGTGGGGATGGACAGCGGCGTCGCAACGCGGAACAGGAAGCCCATATCACCGCACCCGTCGATGGTGGCCGCCTCCTTAAAGTCACGCGGCAGCGTCAGGTAATACTGGCGCATCATGAAGATCGCCGTGCCGGAGATCAGGTTGGTGATGATGAGGCCCAGGAACGTGTTGATCAGCCCCCAGTTCTGTATCGTCACATAGTTGGTGATGACCACCACCTCGCCGGGGATCATCATGGTCATCAGCACCAGCGTCCACAGCGCCTTTTTGAAGCGGAAGTCAAAGAACACGAACGCGTAGGCCGCCAGGGACGAGAAAATGACCTGTCCCAAAATGGCGAAGAAGCAGACGATGACGGAGTTTTTCAGGTAGTGCAGCAGCGGCACCTTGCGAAACACCTCCGCATAGTTGGCGATGGTGGGGTTATCGGTGAAAAGGCGGAGGGGATAGGTGACCAGGGCCTCCTCCGTCTGCACGGAGAACGCCAGGCCGATGATCAGCGGGGAGATGAATGCAATACCCAAAATGACCTTCAGCAGGAACGAGCCACCGCTTTTCAGTTTGCGGATCTTTTTTGCGGACGTCATTGATAATGCACCACCTTGTCTTCGAAGATAAACTGGATGCGCGTCAGGAGGAAGATCATCAGGAAGAGGAAGATCGCCTGCACGCACGCAGTTTCAAAGCGGCCATTGATGATGGCGTTTTCGTAGATGTAGTAGATCAGCGTCTTGGTGCTGTTCACCGGGCCGCCGCTGGTCAACAGCTTGATCTGGGCGAAGGTTTTGAAGGAGCTGGCGATGTTCATGAAGATAACGAAAAATATCTGCGGAGACGCCATGGGCAGGATGATGTGCCAAATGCGTCTGAACGGGCCCGCGCCGTCCAGCCAGGCGCTCTCCAGCAGGTCCTCCGGCACGTTGCGGAAGCCCACCAGCAGGAAGATGAAGCTGGTGCCGATGTGCATCCAAATGGTCATGGCACAGACGCACCAAATGGCCGTGGACTGATCCAGCAGCCACGCCTGCTCCACGCCGAGGATGTTGTTCAGCAGGCCGTTCTTTTGGCGGTAGATGAACAGAAAGATGGCGGCAGCCGGTGAGGACGCGATGGCCATAGGCAGCGCGTACATGGTCTGATAGAGCTTGGAGAACTTGACCTTCTTGTTGGCCAGCAGCGCGAAGATCATGGCGATGGCCACCGTTCCCGCCAGGTTGATGGCCGCCATCTTCAATGTGATCAGGATGGTTTTCCAAAAGCTCTCCTTGGACAGGATACGCACCCAGTTGCTGACGCCCACCCATTTGGAAAAGTTCCCCTGCTTGTCCGTCAAGGCAAAGGAGAGCACGATGGTCTTGACGAAGGGGTAAAAGGTAAAGGCGACAAAAAGCGCCATGGTGGGCAAAATCAAAAGGTATGGCAGGCTCTTCTTTTGCAGTCGCCTTGCCAGTGGGAGTTCCGAGCTTTTTCTCATCTTATTTCCTTTCCCGGCCCTGCGGCCAATTTATTTTTAGGGAGCTGTGCCGTCTTCAGCGCCACACAGCTCTGACGCTGTCGGCATCCCGGCGCATCAGCTCGGCGGTGATATGCTCGCCGGGCGCGTATTCCAGCACCAGATCCGCCTCCGGGGAGCACTGCGCCGCCGTCTCCAGCATCCGGCACATCTGTCCGCGGTCATACCACAGACCCTCCTCAAAGATCGGCCTGTGCAGGTCGTGTACGCCGTCCGTGTTGTGCAGGTGGTAACCGCGGATGCGGGTGTTCAGGGTGCGGATCAGCTCCGGGATGTCCCAGTGGTTGGCCATAGCGTGTCCCACATCGATCAGCGCCCCCACCTCGTCCGGCAGGCCGAGGATAAACTCCGTGAAGCCGTCCTGTGTAAAGAGCGCCGTACCCTTCGCCGGGTAGCCGACGTTTTCCACGGTCAGCCGCACGTCCCGCTCCCGGGCCTGTGCCGCGATACGCAGGATGTTCTCCCGGGGCAGCTCCGTCATCCGGCGGACGTCCTCCGGGCGCACCTTTTTTTCATGGGTGTGCATGACCATGGAGGTGGCGGAAAACATCTTATACCAGCGGAACGCCTTTTCAAAGGCGCGGTCCATAGCGTCCGCGTCCTCCGACCCAGGCTCGTTGCATATCTCCACGAAGGGTGCGTGCAGCGTGACGGGTATCTGCGCGAAGGCCGCCGCCTGTCCGTCCAGCAGCTCGTCGAACTCAGGATACGTCCAGCTGGTGGCCAGCTCCGCCCCCAGCGCCTCGCCGCCGTCGATGATCTCGCGCAGCATATCGTAATCCCGGAAGGCAACGCAAAAGGATGAGAGATAGATCGTTTTCATAGCACTCACCTCACGCCAAAACAGGATACGGGCAGGGTGGGCAGTACAGATCCATACCGCGGTATCCCGGGAAGCCGTACATATCGCGCATCGCAAAACGGCTGGCCACGTGCCGCTCCTCCTCCGTACCGTCCACGCGCATCACGATGCGGCTTTGGTTTTCATAGCGGAGGACATGGCAGGCATAGCCGAACAGCTGCTCACCGTACCCCTTCCGCTGCATCGCGGGGATCATATAGAGCTGCTGTATGGTCACGTCGCCGGCGGGCATCCCGCCCACGCTGTCAAAGCGCACAAAGCCGCAGGGCTCGCCCTGCATATACGCGAAGGCGATGCGGTCCGGGTGCTGCGAAAGCAGCGCCTCCGCCTCCCGCAGGTACGCTTCGCCGTCAAACGGGAGACCCCGCTGGGCGGCGTCCATCGCCGCCAGCTTCAGCAGCACTTCGGCCTGCTGCGGCAGGCGGCAGGGGTACACCGCCATATTGATGTCGCTGCCGGCCACGCCGCCCCACGCCCTTCTCAGCGCCGCCGGCAGGTGGGAGTCGTCGTTCATGTACTCGATGCGGATCGTGCCGTCCTCATCAACATCCAGCAGCGAAACGGAGGTGTTGTCCCCGTGCCCAAGCTCCTTCACACAGGACATAGGCTTCCCGGAGAGCATACACAGGGTCGCCTTGATGGTGCACGAATGGGACACCGCCATGGCCACGCCGTCCTTCCCCACCTCTTTGGCGATGCGCCGCAGGCAGTGGATGGTGTTTTCCGCCACCTGCCGGAAGGCGCTGGCGCCGGGCGTGATGTTGTCCCAGGGGGAATCCGTCCAGACCTGATTGGCCTCCGGGTACTCCTGCGCGATATTGCCCCACGCCATGTCCTCCCAAACGCCTGTGGTGACCTCGCGCAGCGAGATCCGCACCCGGGTCACCAGCCCCTTGTCCTTGGCCACGGGGTCGGCTGTCATGATAGAGCGGAAAGAGTCGCTGGAATACACCGCGTCCAAATGCACATCGTGAAACCGGCGGCGGAGGATCTCGGCCTGCTCATAGCCCTTGACGGTCACAAGCGCATCCGTCTGCGCCTGTGTGCGCCGGGTGGCGTTCCCCTCAGACTCACAGTGTCGGACCAAATATATCTTTGCCATACGCTCTGCTACTCCTCTGTAATATCACTCGTGCCCGTTCGAAAAAATTACTAATTTTTAATTCCGTTTTTAGCCACGAATGCCGTTGTTGTTAGTAAAAGTATAGCACTCCTCCCAAAGAATGGCAACAGGAAATTTCATCCTAAATGCCAAAATAGCACCATAAACGACCTAAATCCGCAATTTTGTTTGATTATACAATCTTCATATTCTAATTTTGGCGCAATTACACAATGAAAACGATACCGAAAATATTACTAATTTCTCTCGCCGCGAACTTTTCATGTTTACCAAAAAGATTAGTTATCACATCTAACTTTTTGTTGAAAATTCGAGCATGGGTATGGTATACTGTTTATGCCGCAGGGGCGCGGCACGGCCCGTGTGCCGTCGGTTCGCCGTCTCAATGAGCGAAATACCGCGTCTCTGCGCGGCGCACACCGCGCAAAAGGAGGTCTTTATGCGAACAAAGGGTGTCACCATGAACGACATCGCGGCAGCCGCCGGGGTGTCGCAGTCCACCGTCTCCATGATCCTCAATCAGAAATCCAGCTCCTTCCCGGCGGCCACCGTGGAGAAGGTGCTTGCCGCCGCCTCGGCGCTGAATTATCAATTCCGCCGCACCGCGGCCAGTCCATCCTCTAACACCGTTTTGGTGATCTCTGTCACCCCCTCCAACCCCTACTACACCTCCATGCTCCAGGGCATCGACCGGGACGCCTCCGAGCAGGAGATCACCACCGTGGCCGCCTTCACGTACCACAACCCCGAGCTGGAGGCCTCCTGCGTCCGAATGGCGCTGAATCAGAACTTCCTCGGCATCATCTACCTCTTCCCTCCCGACAACGAGAAGGTCTTTAACGAGACGCGGCAGCATATCCCCATCGTGACGATCTGCGACAAGTCCAACAACGTGCCCGGGGATATTGTGGAGCTGAACAACTTCGAGGCCGGCATCCTCGCCGCGCAGCACCTCCTGTCGCTGGGGCACACCAACATCGCGGTGTTCGCCTCCTCCTCGGACCGCGCCTCCACCTCCCGGGCCACACGTGTGGCGGGCGTTCTGTCCGAGATACGCAAATACGTGTCGGACGACCACCTGCTGGTGCTGTCGGGCAACAGCAGCTGGCACGCCTTTTTGGAGGACAAGGCCTATTACTTCCAGATGGGGCGCTCCCTGGTGCAGAACAAGCGCTTCCAGCAGAGCAACACAACGGGCATCATCTGCCTGAACGATATGACCGCCTACGGCGTGATGGACGCGCTGATCGAGCAGAATTACCGCGTCCCGGAGGATTTTTCCGTCATCGGCTCTGATAACCTGCTGTTTTCCGGCCTGGCGCAGGTGTCGCTCACGACCATCGAGCACCACCCGGACATCGTGGCGCGGTCCGCGCTGTCCACCCTGTTGAGCCGCACCCACATTTTCGGCAGCAACCAATCCGCCGCCACCTCCACCAGCTTTCAGGTGCGCTGCCAGCCCGCACTGATCGTCAGAAATTCCACCGGCCCGGCGCGGCAGCGCGGCACGTGATCACGTGCCGCGCTTGCTCGTCCGCCGCCTATCCTCTGTTGACCTTTTCCTCCCGGGGCACTATAATGGGTGTATCGACCATCATATCAACCATTGGGAGGTATATTGCCATGCGCTATTCCGACACGCTGAAGCAATACGCGCTGATCACCGTTAGCTGCGCCCTGTACGCGCTGGGGTTTTGCTGGTGCTGCCAGCCGCAGCACATGTCCATCGGCGGGCTGACCGGCGTGGCGCAGGTGCTGAACGTCTTCTTCCCTGCCCTGCCGGTGGGCACGGTGACGCTGGTGCTGAACGTGCCTGTGTTTATTTTGGGGTGGAAGCTGCTGGGCGGCAAGGTGCTCGTCAGCTCACTGTACGCCATGGCCGTCAGCTCGCTGATGATCGACGGCATCAACGCCGTACACCAGTTCCAGCCCCTTGAGCCGGTGCTGGCGGTGCTCTATGGCGGCGTGCTGTGCGGCGCGGCCATCGGACTGATGCTGCGGCAGGGCGCGACCACCGGCGGCACGGAGCTGATCGCACGGCTGCTGAAGCTGAAGTTCCAGCAGCTGCCCATCGGCAAGCTGTGCCTGCTGGTGGATCTGGTGGTGATCGTCACCTACTCGCTGACGTTCCGCCAGCTGACGCAGGTGCTGTACAGCATCGCCATGCTGTATATCCTGACGTTCCTGATGGACAAGGTGGTCTATGGCGGCAACGCCGCCAAGCTGTCCTTTATCATCAGCACACGGAGCGAGGACATCACCCGGGCGCTGCTGGAGATGGACATGGGCGTGACGCTGCTGTCGGGCACGGGTGCGTACAAGAACCTGCCCACGCAGGTGGTGATGTGCGCGTTCAGCCGGGGGTATATCATCCCGGTGAAGAAGCTGGTGCAGCGCATCGACCCGGACGCTTTTGTCATCGTGTGCGACACGCACGAGATCCTGGGTGAGGGGTTTGGGACGTATGACCCCACGGGGCTGTGAGGGGATTTGTCATCTTCCATAAACAGCGCGGAGGAATTTTGTCACAATATCTATTGCGGTACGCCCACTTCCGTGGTACACTTTATCTGTATAAATAGGCTGTCCGACGAGGCCGTGTATGGCGAGATCACACCAGGGGGCTGGATATGAAACCGTGGGGGCGTGTACAGCGCAAGAAACTGAATATCGCGCTGCTGCTCCTGCTTATCGCTGCTCTTTTGGCCTTGGCGGGGGTGCTGTTGCTGCGCGCAAGACCCGACGCTGTGTCGCCGGGCAACCGCATCGAGACGGCGAAAACGCTGTCTCTGCCCGTGTCCCGCACGGCGCTTTTTCGCGCCCTGAACGGCCAGGGCGGCGCCGCCCCGGCCCGGCTGGACATGGAGGTCTCCCTCCCCGGCGCGCAGGAGGCCATGGGCATGGCCGGGATGATGCCCGGCGACAGCGTGGAAAAAACTTACACCGTGGCAGTGCGGAGCAGCGGCCCTGCGGTGCTCCATTTCGGCGCGTCCCTGCGGGATGACGAGGCCCACACCCTGGCCCAGGGTCTGCATATCACCGTGTATCAGGGCGAGACGCTGCTGTATGACAGCACGGTATACGCCCTGTCCGCATCGGAGCAGTCCGCCGCCGCGCTCACCGTTTCCGCCTCCGTGCAGCTGCCCTACACCATCCGGGTCTCGCTGCCCACCTCCGCCGGAAATGAGTATCAAGGCAAGTCCCTTACTGTGGATCTGAAATGGTGGCTCACCGACTCCGGCGGCTCTGGCGGCGGCTCTGGCGGCGGCTCTGGCGGCGGCTCTGGCGGCGGCTCTAGCGGCGGCAGCATCACGGTCACGCCCACTACCGGCGACGACTTTCCGCTGACGCTGGCTTTCGGCGCGGCAACGCTGTCCCTGGCGCTGCTGGTCGTCCTATGCAGCAGAAGGAGGGCGCGCCATGACTGAGAAAATCACCAGCCGCCGCTGGCTAGGCAGCGCAGTGGTGACGGTACTGCTGGCGCTGGGGCTCATGGTCACCACCCTGGCCATCGCCCTGTCCGTGGCGGAGCGCCCCGACGACATCTTTTCCACCGGGGTTATTCAGCTGAACCTGAACGACAGTCAGCCTGTGATCACCGAGGGTGAGTACCTGTTCGAGCCGGGCATGACCGTGCGGAAGTCCTTCTTCCTGGAAAACGAAGGCGCGGAATGCTGGTACAAGCTGTATTTTGCCGATGTCCACGGCAGTCTCGCCGCCTCGTTGGAGGTCACGGTGTCGGACGGCAGCGCCGTGCTGTTCAGCGGCAAGCTGTCCGACCTGACCCGCGAACGGGCGGAGATCGCCGGTTCGCTGCCGCCCGCCGGTACGGCGGGCAGCCGCCGCGACATGGCCATCGCGTTCCACCTGCCGGAGGACGCAGGCAACGGGGCGCAGGGCGGCACGCTGTCCTTCGACCTCTGCGCCGACGGGACGCAGGTACGCAACAATCCGGGCAAAAACTTTTAAGGGGAGCGACCTATGAAACAGACCTTGAGTAAGATCCTGCGGGTAGTCACCACGGTGCTCATGGTGGCGTCCATCTGCATTATGCTGTTCACCGTGGTCTCCGTGCTGACCTTCAACCGCACGGATCGCCAGCTGTTCGGCTTCCGGGCGTTCATCGTCCTGTCCGACTCCATGTCCGCCACGGACTTTTCCGCCGGCGACCTGGTGCTGACCCGTGACGTTGATCCCGCCACCCTCCAGCCCGGCGACATCATCGCCTTCACCAGTACCAACAGCGAGAGCTATGGTCAGGTGGTCACGCACAAGATCCGCAGCCTGACCACCACCGCCTCCGGCGACCCCGGCTTCATTACCTACGGCACGACCACCGACACGGACGACGAGGCTGTGGTCTCCTACACGGATGTACTGGGCAAATACAGCTCCCGCCTTCCCGGCGTGGGCCGGTTCTTCAACTTTTTGAAAACCACCCCCGGCTACATCCTCTGCATCTTCGTCCCCTTTGCCCTGCTGATCCTCTCTCAGTCCGTGGAAACGGTGCGGATCTTCCGCCGCTACAAGCGGGAGCAGATGGAGGAGCTGCAGCAGGAGAAGGCCCAGTTGGCGGAGGAGCGCCGCCAAAGCGCCGCCATGCTGGCGGAGCTGCAAGCCCTTCGCGCCCAGTTGGGCATGAAGGACGACGCCCCGTCCCCTACCCCCGATGACCACCCCTCCGCTGAGGAAAAGATACCGGCGGAGCGCGACTCCTGACAGAGAGGAAGTGTTTTCATGGCCGTCTACAAGCCTCGCAGGCTAAGAAACGAAACCGAGCCGGAGCAAGTGCGTGAGCCCAGCCTGTACCGCTCCCTCTGCACCAGCCTTCTCAGCACCCTGCTGAGTCTTGTTATGCTGGTGGGCACGACCTTTGCCTGGTTCACCGAGAGCATCACCACCGGCGTCTATACGATCACAGCGGGCAAGCTGAGCACCGTTACCTCGTATTGCACCGATTTGACCAACCCCAACCCCAACTGGCAGCCTCTTAACGAAAGCAACACCACCCTGTTCGGCGGTATGACGTTCAGCAATCCAAATACCACGCAGACGGCGTATCTGAAGCTGGAGAACGAGAGTTCCAACCCTGTGAAATACCTTATCAGCTTCCTGTGTGTTGAGGAAACGGCTGGTACGCTGAAAAATTCTAATGACACGAACACGTCTGACCAAAAACTCAGTGAACTGATGTCGTTTGCGTATACTGTTGCCAGCGATACAAATCCTGAGGGAACTATTCCCTCTTTCGAGAATAGCTCAGGCTACAGTATACCACTTGGCAACTCCAAAGACAGCCCCTTCAGCGTCATCGTGGCGGGCAATAAAACCGTGTACGTGAAGCTGGATCTGATACTGAACAACTACGAAGGCACGTGGGCAGCTGAACCAAAGATTGATCTGCGACTAAAGCTGGTCATCACCCAGCCTGACAACAACAATTTGGAGGAAAACAACACCGCCCCCCAAGCCCTGCAAGCCGAACCCCCGGTGACGGGCGGTGAGGCCGAGACTTCGGAGGGTGCGAACCTGACGGTCGGCGTGACCATTGAAAACGCGCTGGAGCCCCCCGCCCCTGCTGGTGAACCGGCGGACAAGCCGATCGTTGAACCGGCGGTTGAGCCGGTTGTCGGGCCTGCCGCCGAGCCGTCCACCGAAACGGCCACTGCGCCCGCAGCGGAGGACACGAGCTCCGCCGAGACCGCGCAGGAGCTTTCCTCCGCGCCGGAGATGACTGAATAAGCTGGAGAGGGAGGGCTGCGGCCCTCCCTCTTTTTGGGAATGACAACGCTGGCGCGGCGTTTTGGGACGGACAGGGTCGTCCGCCCCTACGGAAGGTCTATCGGGGCTTTCCGTGAAACGGCGGGCGGGGTAGAACCCCGCCCCTACGCACGTCTAGCGAAGCCCTGCGGGAAATGCATATACGGCAAAAAAGCACCCATCCGGGTGCTTTTTTGCTGTGTTTTTGGTCAGTCTTCTTTTCTTCTACGCAGGGCCGCCAGGCCGGTGAGGGACAGCATGGACGAGAGGGCGTAGACCGCGACGCCGGGGTCGGATGTGCCGGGGCTGGTCTTGCTGTTTTCCACGGTGAACACCGCGCTGACATCGCCCGCGGTGGACTGGATGGTGACGGTGTGGCTGCCGTTTTTCAGCGTCCGCAGGTAGACCGCCTTGAGGTAGACCTCGATGCTGCCGCGCTCGGCGATGTAGTTCTTAGCGGCGAGGGTCTTGCCGTCCACCTGCACGCCCGTGAAGGTGTCAAAGTCGGCGCTGCTGACGAAGGTGAGGTCCACGTTGCCGCCGTCATAGTACGCCGCGCCCATCACGGTGATGGTCGGGCCGCTGTAACGGCGGGGGATACGCTTGGCGATGACGGTGTCGGACAGGGCGATCTCCGTGGCGGCGGCAGCGTCCTTGTAGCACTTGCCGCAGCCGGAGCAGAGCCAATACTCGCTGTTGCCCTCGGCCTGGGTGGTGGCCGCCTTGGCGGGCACGTGCTTCAGGTCGCTGTGGTTGGCGGGGTTCTTCTCGCCGTAGGGCTTGCCGCAGTAGCCGCAGGTGGCCGGGGCGGTGCAGCTGGCCGTTCCGCCGGAGTGCTGGGTCAGTGTCGCGCCGCAGGTGTCGCAGACGTGGTCTTTGTTGTCATCCGCGCAGTTCTTAGTTTCCGTGTGGGTGCTATCTGTCTTACAGGTGCGGGTGTGGGTTTTGTTGCTGCTGGGTGTCCAGTCGCCCCAATCGTGGCCGAGCTTTTCAATCGTGCCGCCGCAGACGGTGCAGGTGGCATCTGCCGTGCAGGTGGGCTTTGCCCTGCTGCCGCTGTGGTCGCAAGACATCCACTGGGCGTAGAGGGTGCAGTTCTCCGTTTTGTCGTAGCTGCTTGCGCTTGCGCCGGTCTTGTCGCCATAGCATCTGCCGCCGGTTTGGGTATCATACCAGCCCGTGAGAGCGTAGCCCGGATACACCGGCACAGGCATTGTGGGGAGAGCCGCGCCGTAGGTGGCGGTGATGGTGGCCGGGTTCACCGTGCCGCCGTTGGGGTCGAGCGTCACCGTGTAGGTGTTGCCCGTCCAGTGGGCGGTGAGGGTCATATCCTCGGTGACGGTGTCGGTGGTGTGATCCCACTTGGTTTTACCGTTGTACCAGCCGCCGAAGGTGTAGCCCGTGCGGGTGGGTTTGATTTGGCCAGAGATATTCCCGTCTTTGAGGAAATAGCGCTCCTGGTAATCCATATCGCCTTCCGCCGGGGCAAAGGTCACTTTGTAGTAGGTGTTGCTGCCACCCGGCTTTTCTCCGGCGATGCCCAGGGGGCTGTGTACGCCGTTGAATTTGGTGTTTGCGCTCTTATTGATTATCAGGTCGTTATATGTGCCGCCGGTGAGCTTACCAGTATTTTCCACCGTGCCGTTGAATGTGCCGTGGCTGATCATGTTGCCATTGGTCACATCGCCGTTGAACTGGGTGGTGGCGTTGTTGTTTCTGAGGCTTTGGATGCTGCTTTCAGGTGCATTGTCAGCATCAAGCACGACCGTGCCGCTGACCGTGCCGCCGTTGGCATACATCGTGCCTTTCAGGTAGAGGGCGCTGCCGTTGGTGGCTGTGCAGTTCTCGATAGAGCCGTCAGTCATGGTGAATGCGCCGCTGAACACGTACACACCGCCGCCGTTGGCGGCTTTGCAGCCGATGATCGCGCCGCCATTCATCTCAAATGCGCCGCCTTTTACACACACAGCGCCGCCGTCTTTTGCCGTGCAGCCCACGATATTGCCGCCGTTCATGATGACCGTGCCGTTCGTTTCAATGTATACACCGCCGCCGTTGGTGGTGCTGCTGCCGCCGGTGATGACACCGCCCTTGACGATCTTGTCGCCGTTGGCATCCAGCACCCACAGGCCGTCATTGTCCGTGAACTTGTGTTCTTTAGTGGGATCGCTGTCCACGATGGTCAGTTGCTTGTTTGCATAACGGTGGTTGATGCTGTCGTATGCGAGTGAGATATACTTTTTCCCCAGGTCGAGGACGTAGCCGTTGAGGTCGAGGACGACCTTTCTGTCAGCGGCGATCTCCAACACATCGGAGAGCTTGATGTTGTCCGTCAGGCGGATGGTTTCGACATCCTTGTGGTTCAGGGCGTTGGTCAGGCCACTCTCCGTACCGACCTCCTTGTACAGCCAGCCGGTGAGGGTGAGGCTTTCGGTGACGGGGGTGGAGGAGTCCCACAGCGTGCCGTCCTTGTACCAGCCGGAGAAGGTGTGGTTGGGCTTGTCGGGGTCGGGTATGCTGGTCGTGTGGCCGGACGGCACGACCTGGGTGGCGTAGTTCTCGTTGTTGAGCTGGTAGGTCACGGTGAGGCTGTTGATATTTTTTGTGCTGTTGATGCTGCCGTAGAACGTGCCGCCGGAGATGCTTCTATTCTCTCCGTCTATAATATACATGGCATCCGATCTAAATCCGCCAGCCGTGCAGCCGATGATCTGCACGTTGTCGCTGATAGAGAGCTTGCCATTTGTGTGACCGTCAGAGATGCCGCCGCCATACAGGCTGTAAGAGCCATTGCCTGCGCCTTTCGCATGGCAGTCCCGGATCTCCGCCGTGCCGGACAGGGTGGTGTTTCCCTCGCTGCGGATGCCGCCGCCACAAGCCAAATCCTTAGTCGTTATCGCTATGCAGCCGGCGATGCTGCCGCCGGTCATGGTGAACTGGCCGCCTTTAGCGACAAACACGCCGCCGCCATAAGCACTATCCCCCTCAGCCTTGCAGCCCACGATGCTGCCGCCGGTCATGGTGAACTGGCCGTCGCCATCCACGTACACACCGCCGCCGTACCCATTGGTGTACGTGTCTTTAATGCCCATACCGCCGGTGATGACGCCGCCGGAGACGGAGTTTGTGCCGGTGTCGTCAAGTCTCCACAGGCCGTTTCCATCCGCGCCGAAATGCCGCGTGGTTTTGTTTTCATTTGGGGTGCTGTCCTTCAGCGTCAGGTGGCCGCCGTTCTCGATCTTAAAGACGCTGCCGCTGCCGGTCATTTTCAGGACGTGGTTGTTGAGGTCCACGGTGGTGTCACCCGTAATGTTCAGGGTGCTGGTGATGGTCACGTCAGCATCCAGCTGATACACGCCGCTGCCCAAGTCGCCGGAGGTACTAGTCAGCTTTGTCACGTTGGTGTCCTCCGCCAGCGCCTGGGCCGGCAGCAGCGACAGCGCCATGACCAGCGCCATCAGGATCGATACGAACCGTCTTTTCATTTTCGCTCCTCCGTTTCGCTGCCTTTCGACAGCTTAAAGTCATATTTCATTTCCAACACGGCAAACAGCTTATACATAACCTCTGTAGCAATTGCTTTAATATCCAGTGATTGAATAAGGGCAAGCACCTTTGCCTGTTCTTCCTCCGATACACGATATACTCTCATTGATGCCGTCAAAAAGCGGCTGAGCTTGCGTTCCAACGGAAAATGAATATCACATTTTCTCGCCATATAGCTACGCATCAATCCTGCCGTGCCGATGTTAGCGCCGGGCGGAATTAGCCATTCCGGGCCGGGCGGAAATCGCCAATTT
>OLSB01001059.1_pt1 | contig 28909 bp, 28 predicted proteins | sample 1672071 | NCBI WGS metagenome assembly OLSB01 (sample SAMEA3136642, study PRJEB25190) | human gut metagenome | biome: human gut; feature: human-associated habitat; material: faeces | place: Austria | collected 2013 | reverse complement strand
GAATTGGCGGTCTGCCAAGACCGAGCATCGCTCGTCCGCTCCTCGCCGGAGGGGCAATTCGCATTTAAACAGTACTAACCGTTTTTGCCGGTGCCCGACCGGTAACATTGGAAATTGTCGCTTTTGCACTCGCGTTCTGGTTCACATCGCTGCAAATCTCTACAGGCGGACGGCCAATGGCCGCCCCTACGGGTGCGTGGATAAACAACCGCCCTGTCATTCAGACAATGGTAATGTCCCGACTACCTCCGCAGAACATAATCGGGCTGACGCAATATAGACACGCACTGTCTTAACGCGAATTTAAAAGAAGCGAATAAAAAATACGGTATGCTGAGCATACCGCATTTTCGCAGGTTCGATTAACCCTCAATAGCCTCTGCAGGGCACTGAGCCGCACATGCGCCGCACTCAAGGCACTTGTCGGCGTCGATCTCATAATGAAGATCGCCCATAGAGATAGCTTCAGCAGGGCACTGTGCTGCGCATGCGCCGCAGGACAGGCACTCGTCGGTAATAACAAAAGCCATGATGAAACCTCCATATGTAATTTGCGCAATAGACTTGCAAGTGCATTGTAACACATAAAACGAAAAAAGCAAATGTAAAATTCAAGTTTGCATTTATTTCTTTTTATTTTTGGCAATAATCCCGTATACGACAGCATCGGCAGAGCCGATCGGCTATGATACAAGCGAGGGGGAATGTTGCCTTGAAGAACAACGAGAAATTTACCGAGAAGGCGGAGGGTGCGATTGAGCAGGCGCGGCTGGCCGCCTTCAGTCTCGGCCACAGCTATGTGGGAACGGAGCATCTGCTGCTCGGTATAGTGCGCGAGAGCGCGGGCCTCGGCGCCCGCATACTTCGGGACCGCGGCATAGCCGAGCACAACCTCAGGGAGGCCGTCAGCGCTGCCGCCGGCACCGGAGCTCCGGGCGTTCCTGCGCAGGGGCTGACGAAGCGGGCGTGGCAGGCTATGGAAAAGGCCGCGGCGGACGCCTCCTCCCTCGGCCATAACTATATAGGCACGGAGCACATTCTTCTGGGCATCCTGCGTCAGCCCGACTGCGGCGGCGCAAAGGCGCTTGTCAGCTTAGGCTGCGACTTAAACGATATCTACACCGACATAATGGCGGTGTTCGGCGTAGGCTCGGGGCGTTCCAGGCCCCAGCCCCAGAGCAGTCCCAAAACCGCACAGCGCCACGTCGAGACACGCGTTCTCGACCAGTACAGCCGCGACCTCACCCAGCTCGCCGCCGCCGGCGGCATAGACCCCGTCATCGGCCGCAGCGAGGAGATACGCCGCAGCGTGCAGATACTCTCGCGCCGCAGCAAGAATAACCCCGTGCTCATCGGCGAGCCGGGCGTCGGCAAAACCGCCGTCGCCGAGGGCATCGCCCTGTACATCGCCAACGGCAAGGCGCCCGACAGCATGGCGGGAAAGCGGCTCGTCTCCCTCGACCTGCCCGCGCTGCTGGCCGGAACGAAATACCGCGGCGACTTCGAGGAGCGCGTCAAGGCCGTGCTCAAGGACGTTAAAAAGGCAGGCGACGTGATACTTTTCATCGACGAGCTGCACACCATAATAGGCGCCGGCAGCGCCGAGGGCGCGATAGACGCGGCGAACATCCTCAAGCCCGCACTCGGCCGGGGCGAGGTGCAGATAATCGGGGCCACGACGCCGGAGGAATACCGCCGCCACATCGAGAAGGACGCCGCGCTCGAGCGCAGGTTCCAGCCGGTGAAGATATCCGAGCCCGGCAGAGCCGAGAGCCTTTCCATGCTCCGCGGCGTGCGCGAGAGCCTCGAAGCGCACCACAGGGTCAAGATATCCGACGCCGCGCTCGAGGCCGCGGTGGATCTCTCGGCGCGGTATATAAACGACCGCTGCCTGCCGGACAAGGCCATCGACCTCGCCGACGAGGCCGCGGCGAGGATCAGGGTCAGCCACGGCAGCCTTGTTACCGCCGAGGACATCGCCGAGGTGGTGTCGGCGTGGACAGGCATCCCCGTCGCCAACCTCAGCTCCGACGAGACAAAGCGCCTGCGCGATATGGAGAGCATACTCCACCGCCGCGTCATCGGTCAGAGAGAGGCGGTATCCGCCGTGGCAAAGGCGATACGCCGCGGCAGGGTGGGGCTTTCAGACCCCAACCGGCCAATCGGCAGCTTCCTGTTCCTCGGCCCCACGGGCGTGGGAAAGACGGAGCTGTGCCGCGCGCTTGCCGAGGCCGTTTACGGCGAGACCGACGCTATGATAAGGCTGGATATGTCCGAATACATGGAAAAGCACGCCGTCAGCAAGCTCATCGGCTCGCCCCCGGGCTACGTCGGCTACGAGGACGGCGGCCAGCTCACCGAAAAGGTGCGCCGCAAGCCGTGGTCGGTGGTGCTGTTCGACGAGATCGAAAAGGCGCACGAGGACGTCTGGAGCATACTGCTGCAGATCATGGACGACGGGCATCTCACCGATTCCGGCGGCAGGCAGGTATCCTTCCGCAACACCATAATCGTCATGACCTCCAACATCGGCGCGAAGGCGATAACCGAGGGGAAGCCGCGGCTCGGCTTCGCGCCCGAGAGCGGCGCGCAGAGCGCGGACGCGGAGCTCACAGCGCGCATAAACGAGGAGCTGCGCCGCACCTTCAAGCCGGAGTTTTTAAACCGCATCGACGAGACAATCGTGTTCCACAGGCTCAGCCGCGCGGAAATACGCAGCATAACCCAGCGCATGCTTCTGACTGTGGCCGAACGCTTCGAGGCCCTCGGCATGAGCCTGAATGTGCCGGAGCCTGTCGTGGACTATCTTGCCGAGCGCGGCTACGACGAAAAGTACGGCGCGCGTCCGCTGCGCCGCGCAATACGCAGTCTCATCGAGGACAAAGCCGCCGAGCTCATGCTCGAGGACAGGCTCGGCAAGGGCGACAGCGTGAGCGCCCGGCTCGAGGACGGGAAAATTGTTTTGACTAAAGAAAAAAAATAGAATATAATGCAAAGGTCAGCCGCATCGGTTGGCCTTTAATATTTTTCGGAGAACCGCCATGACCAAACAGGAAAAGCTGAAACTTATGAACTCACGCAGCGGGTTCAATATGCATAACGGGATCGTGATCACCGACATAAGCGACGAGCTGTGCGTCGTGGAGGGCGAGCTGAAGCCGCAGGCGATGAACCCTCTGGGTATGGCACACGGCGGCTTTGTATATTCACTGTGCGACGTTGCCGCCGGAGCGCTGGTGGGGCAGAACGGCGGCAAATTCGTCACCCTCAGCTCCTCAATGAACTACCTGCGCCCGTCTCAGGGCAGTCGGCTGCGCGCCGAGGGCAGGCAGGTGAAGAAGGGCAGGACAGTATGCGTCGTGGAAACCTCGGTCTATGACGATCAGGACAGGCTCACCGCCCGCGGCACCTTTGAGATCTACAACATGAAGTGAAAAATACGCTTTTGGCAACGGCCAAAAGCGTATTTTTTCTATATATCATCTATCACTCGGACCGGGGTCAAAATCCCCGAAGATCATGTCGTCAATATCTGTTTCCATCTTTTTCACCTCGAACAAAATCAGCATACTTTCATTATATGTTCTGAGAATGAAAAAAATGACTGTAAATTTCAGGCCTGCTTCAGGCTGACAATGTTATACTGACTATCTCGGGGCGGTTGAACAGCCTCGGTATCGAAACGGAATTTCCCAGTCCGCGGGACACGATCATGGTGTAATTTCCGTTTTCGTACAGCCCGCCGTCATAGTCGGGAAACAGGCTCCTGTCGGTGCCGATAAGGCCGCCGACGCCGGGCAGGCGGATAAGGCCGCCGTGGGCGTGGCCGCTGAGTATAAGATCGGCCGGCAGCTCGGGATATTCGGTCATCCAGTAGTTGCGGTGGCCGAGCAGTATCGTGTAGCTGTCGGGGTATTGCTCATTTATCTGCTGCATGAGCTCCGGCGGGCTCGGCATATCCGCATAGGCGAGCGGATCCTCGACCCCGGCAAGGACTATGCTCTCCCCGTCCCGCTCGATGAGGACGAAATCGTTTCCGAGATAGGTCACGCCGGCCTCCTCCATGATACCGCGCACCTCGCCCGCGAGCTGCGAGCCGAACTCGTGATTCCCGCTGACGAAATAGACGCCGCAGATCTGCGTAAGCTCCCGCACCAGAGCCCTGACTGTGCCAAGGTCATCCTCATCCGTTATGAAATCGCCGGTCAGGGCGATAATATCCGGCTCCTGCAGCCGCACTTTTTCGACCAGTCTGCCGCCGAAGTCCGCGCCGTGCAGATCGGAAAGCTGAATTATTTTAAAGCCGTCGAAGCTGTCGGGACACTTGTCGGAGCAGACCCTGTATTCCGTTATCTCCGGATGCTCCGAGCTGTCCCATACCGCAAACGCAAGACCCGCGCCCAGCAGAGCGAGTATCAAAAGCGCGGCGAGCCATGCGCGTTTTTTGCCGTGTTTTTTCAATATAGCGCCTCACAAAAAGTTCGTTTCTCCGATTGTAACACAGCTTCGCCCGCGGCGCAACCGCGGCTTTGCCGGCACTTTTCGTCAGGCGCTTTACGGGCGTCGCGGCAGACGAGCAATGCTCGCCCCTACAATTATCGGTGCTTCTATATTTTTGCACCCGTAGGGGCGGCCATTGGCCGTCCGTCTGTGAATGTTCACAGCGGTGTGAAACAGCACGCGAGTGCAAAAAAGATTTTTACCATTATCACCGGTCGGGCATCGGTGCGTCGCGGCAGACGAGCAATGCTCGCCCCTACAATTATCGGTGCTCCTATATTTTGCACCCGTAGGGGCGGCCATTGGCCGTCCGTCTGTGAAAATCCGCAGCGATGTGAAACAGAGCGCGAGTGCAGTAAAGATTTCTGCAATATCACCGGTCGGGCACCGGTGCGTAGCGGACGAGCGATGCTCGCCCCTACGGGTGATGGATTTTTTACGGCGCTACCATTTAGTCAGTGGAAATGTACAGACTGCCTGCGCAGGATATAATCGGGACACCGCAAAAACGACGATTTCCATTTTTAATGCGGATCGCTTTCCGCCAGCCGGCGGTCAGGCTCACGAAAGTGCGGCACGCACGGCATAACTTTACTATTGAAAGTATTTTGACTTTGGGTTATAATGTCCCTTATACTGGCATTACATCTTTTGCCTTGCCTTGCGCAAGTAAGACGGCGAAAATGCCGGTATGACCGCGCCCCGGCGCATTCAACACACAATCAACTGTGCTCCGGCACAGCAGAAAAGGAAGAAACAACATGAGCGCATCAACCGAAAGAAAAAACCGCCAGGCTGCCCGAAGCGAGGGCACCTATAAAAAGGATATCGCCGCGCAGAAGGAGGCGGCCAAGCGCAGAAAGGACAACATCAAGTGGACGGTCATCGGCGTCGTCATCGTTCTTTTCTTCGCTTTCGTGATCTACCTCAACTCCGGCGCGCTGTACCGCTCCCTTGACGCTCTCACCGTCAGCAACAGCGAGGTGAGCGTTGACGGCACAACCATCGCCGCCGACAGCCGCAGCTTCTCCGTCGCGGAGGTCAATTACCTTTATAATATGCAGTACGTCAATATTCTGAACACCTACGGCGACTATATCTCCATGCTCGGCCTTGACCCGACAAAGCCGCTCGACGAGCAGGCCTGCAGTATAACCACCGACGGCGCCGAGGATTACACCTGGGACGACTACTTCATGGATTCGGCAAAGGCTCAGCTCACTCAGCTCGCGGCCTTCGAGGCCTACGCCGAGGCAAACGGCATCACCCTCGACGACGAGGACATGGCCCAGATCGACGAGACCATCGACTCCATCGGCGAGACCGCAAAGGAGAACAACTACGGCAGCGCCAATAAGTTCCTCACCGCAAACTACGGCAAGGGCTGCAACGAGTCAGTCGTCCGCAGCATCATGGAGCTTCAGCTCATAGCCACCAAGGTCCAGGACGGCATCTCCGGCGCACCGGAATACACCGCCGACGAGCTTACCGCGAAGTACGAGACCGTCAAGGACGATTACGATAAGTTCACCTACAGCTACTATCAGGTCAACGCCGCGACCGAGACCAATGAGGACGGCACCACCGCCGCTCCCACCGACGACGCGAAGGCCGCCGCAAGCGCGACCGCAAACGAGATCTTTGCCGCGATGAACAAGGGCAGCTCTCTCGCGGATGCCGCCGCGGCCGCCGTCGAGGGCGCCGAAGTGACCGAAAAGGCCGATGTCTCCGGCTCCTCCGTCGAATCCGCCCTCTCCGAATGGATAAAGAGCGCCGACAGAACCGAGGGAGACAAGACCGTTATTGACGGCGATACCGCCAGCTATGTCGTCGTGTTTACCTCACGCAACAACAATCAGGCTCCCACCGAGGAGAGCGGCGATATGAATTACTGCGATTACGTCGCCGATCAGCTCCTGCGCGGGGAAGTCCTCGATAAATGGGGCGAGGATGTGTTCAACGTTATCGCAGAGGCCTACGAGAGCGAAACTCACTGGGCCGTCCGCTACGTCGGAAGATAATTCCCTTTCGTTGCCACGCTTCGGGCAGTCGTTTTTGCGTTCTCCCGACCTGTAGCATTTCTTGTTTTCTTTTATGCACTCGCGTGCTCAATTAGAAGAAGCAGACTTTAGCCAACGCCATCACAGCTCCCTCTGATGAGGGGAACCAAGAACAGGTTTTTCGCCAGTTTGAGGCCGTCCCTGTGGGCGGCCTTATTTTATGATATAATGAACGAAAGATTTTTAAGAGCCGAAATGCTCCTCGGAGCCGGGGCCATGGAAAAACTAAAAAGCAGCCACGTCGCGGTGTTCGGTCTCGGCGGCGTGGGCTCATGGTGCGCCGAGGCGCTCGCGCGCAGCGGCGTCGGGCGCATCACGCTCATAGACCGTGACACCGTGGGCCGCAGCAACATAAACCGTCAGCTCTGCGCCCTGGAATCCACTCTCGGTCGCAGTAAGGCCGAAGTCATGAAGGCGCGGCTTTGCGACATAAACCCCGATATCAGCGTGACCGCCCTGACCGGCCACTACGACGCCGCGCACCGCGAGGATTTTTTTGCCGACTATGATTTCATCGTCGACTGCATCGACCTTGTCGCCTGCAAGGTAGACCTCATACGCACAGCGAAGGAGCGCGGCATACCCATCGTGTCCGCCCTCGGGACCGGCAACAAGTGCGACGCGGAAAGGCTCACACTCTGCGACATAAAAAAGACCAGCGGATGTCCGCTGGCCAGAGTCGTAAGACGGGAGCTTCGCGCCGTTGGGATAGAACACCACGACGTCGTGTTCTCTCCGGAGGAGGCAATGGAGGCCGCGCAGCATGAGGCGCCGCCGCCCGGCCGCCGCAGCGTACCGGGCTCGCTCATATGGGTGCCCGCTTCGGCAGGCATGCTGCTTTGTCAGCACGTCGTCATGAAGCTCACAGCTCAATGACCTGCGGCCTTACCGCAGGGTCGTGATTTGCGATGACGGCCACACAGTTGGGGTCGGCGGCCTCCTTGGCGATCCAGTCGAGAGACTTTTTCATCGCAACCGGATTGAAGCCGAAGCCGGGCAGCAACATATCCCGCCACGAGGCCTCGGAATAGGCCGCGTCGGACGTGAGGATGACGAATTTATCCCCGTTTTTGATTTTCAGCCCGACCATGCCGTCGGTGTGCCCGGGCAGACAGACAAGCGTTACCGTCCCGTCGCCGAACAGGTCGTATGACCACCAGAGCGGGCCGTCCATGGTGCCCTTGAACCAGAACACCTCGACCGGCAGGTCCATCCACAGCGCCTTCGGCTGCCGCATTTTGTACACCGTGCGCAGACACCACCAGCGCTCCTCCTCGGGAAGCAGCAGGCGCTTCGCGTTCCTGAGCGAGCGCAGGCCGCTCGTGTGGTCAGCGTCAAGGTGCGTCAGCAGTACGGTGTGCAGATCCTCGGGGCGTATGCCCATGGCGGCAAGCTGCTCGACCGCCGCCGCGCCCTTTTCGACCCACGGGTGATAAAACGCCGCCAGATGCGCGGGGAGCTGTTTTCTCACCGCCGCCGGGTCGTACACGCCGTCGGGGCTTATCTCGCGGCTCCATCCGGTGTCGACAAGCACCAGCCCCTGCGGATGCTCGATGAGATACGCCGATACCGGCAGCTCAACGCGCCTGTCGGCCCCGTCAAAAACGCCGTGCATCGCGTTTTTCAGGCTCACTCCGCCGCCCGACGGCACCTTTTCCGACACGAGCATACTGCCGCAGTGCAGCACATGGATCCTGAGCCTACGTTTTTCCCCGCTCATTTCAGTGTCCCCCCAAACGATTTGATTTACCACTTGGTAAGAATATATCATAAAGCAGTTGTATTGTAAAGGTATAGGAGGCAGGATATGCCCTTGATAGTTGACAAAGCCGCAGTTCGCAGGGAGATACTCATGGCTTTCCAGCGTTGCATAGACAAAAAACCGCTCATGAACGTCTCCCTGCGCGATATCGCCGCGGAGGCCGGCATGAGCCATCCTAAGCTGCTGAATTATTTCGGCAGCAAGGAGGAGCTGATACTCAGCTATGTGCGCTATACGCGGGAGTTCATGAGCGAAAAATGCAAACAGTGGTTCGCCGAACACGACCGGGCAGACTACGACTCGAATCTTGCGTATATGAACGCCTTCATGAGCTATGTCGCCCGCGGCAAAGTCGGGGAGGAGCGCCCGAACGCCACCACCCAGACCTATGTTCTCGCGCATTATGACGAGCGCGTCGCGGAGCTTGTCCGCGAGGAGTTTGCCGAGTGGCGCCGGGTAATGGAGCAGTGTCTCGTGCAGATATACGGCCCCGAGGTCGGCCGGCGCGAGGCCGAGGGCATGATGATCCTCATTGCAGGCACCTTCATCTGTAATTACAACAACGCCCTCACGGGCGAGATAAGCGACGATATCCTCGGCGCCTTTGCCGGACTGCTGACATAAAAACGCACCGCGGAAAGCCCTCCCGCGGTGCGTTTTATAGGCTCAGATTATCAGTAGAGATTTCTGAGGCTCTCCGCCAGTTCTCTGATTATGCCGGCTTCATAACCGTCATTTGTCCAGTCAAGGATCTTTGCAACATGCTCAAGAATGAACGGAACTATTGTCATTTTAATTATTTCCTTTCTTTTTTTAGTCTTTGGCCGGTAAGTACTTTGGAAATAGTCATATTATTGGAAATAGTTTTTTCGGGCTGCGGCCCGGCCGTTTGCCGCCTCACCAATAAAGACGCACAAATTCTGCAGATATTGCCGGAATTTTTCAACGTTAATAAAATGTTTATAAATGCTTGCATCGCCTGTGGCGATGGGTTATAATAGTCGGGTATCCTCTGGGCCTGCTGTTTTGAAGCACGCCCATCCGGATAAAAAACCAAATAACCGGGTGTAGCGCAGTTGGTAGCGCGCCTGCTTTGGGAGCAGGATGCCGCAGGTTCGAATCCTGTCACTCGGACCAAATAAGGACGCGATCATTGATACGCTTTGTATCAACGATTGCGTCCTTTGTTTTTGGCGTTTTCAGTCAAAGAGCTGCGGTTGTGCACGGGCTTCAGCGCCTGTCAAGTCCGCCCTCAAGGCTCAAGGGGCACTTCTTCGGCCAGCGAGCCGATGACAACGGTGCGCGCGTTATCGTAATCATACGCGCAGGTGGACAGCGTCATGATCCGCGTCACGTTATCGGTCGCGGCCATGGTCTTGAACAGGGATTTTGCCAGCGCACCGTCGAGGTAGGCGTCGAGCTCGGCCTGCGTGTCGAACACGGTGTAGCTCTCCGAATCGGAGGGCGTGACGAAGGTGGCGAGCAGCTCGATGCGGTAGGCCGTCCGCTCGGTGATGTACCAGACGACGGGGTGCTCCTCGTAAAACTCCTGGTCGGCAAACTTATCGAGCACGGCAAACATCGCGCCGGAGCGCATATGGTGGCCGTAAATTATCGTGTTAAGGCTGCTCATGGCGGGGTCGTTGGCGCAGTCCATGAACAGCGTGCCGTTTGAGTTGTAGCTGCCGTCGAGCATACGGCGGAGGTAATAGTTGTTGTCGTCGGCCTGAACGACAGGGTAGTTAATGACCGTACCCTCGCAGTAGAGCCAGCCGACAACGTCCGCGCACTGCGCCTTGAGTCCGGCAAAGTCGACGGTGATCGGCACCTCCGACTCCGGCTCGTCGGCAACGTATTCGCGCACTATTTCGTCGTTGAGGTCGGCGCTGACCTTGTTCTCGCTCCAGTAGTCATAGAGCTTGTACGCCGAAAGCGCCATAACGGCGAGGCAGATAATGATAAGGATAATTCTTACAGATCGTTTCATAACAACTCCGGAAATTAGAAATCGCCTGCCGGAGCGAAGGAGCCCGGCAGGCATCTGATCTGAAGGATCAGTCTTCCTTTTTATTGCGTTTTGTCAGCAGCACTACGATTCCGCAGAGCGCGGCAAGGCCGACGCCGGCATAGAGCCAGACATTGAAGTCATCGCCGGTCTTGGGATCGCTGGACTCAATGGGGAACTCCTCGACCTTGAACTGCCAGTCGAGGTAACCGACAGCGTTCTGGAAGTCGTTATCCATCTCTATGGGGACGTTGAGGGTCACATCGAGCTTGACCTCGGCGCCGGAATAGAAGGTGCCGAGGCAGACCCAGTCTTCAAGGGTCGCCCTCTGGTCGGCGGGCGCGTCAAAGAGGACGGAGTCGCCGTCCTGCTTGACGGTGAGGTTCATCTGACTGAGGAAGTCAACGGAATCCTCCTCGGCGCCGAGGGCGCGCATATAGATTTTGACCTTGACATTATTGTCTGCGGCGTTTTTGACGTCGATCTTCTGCGTGAGCTGATCGCCAGGCATAACGCCCTTGAAGTTTTCAAAAAGGTCGGTGGGCGAATAATCGCTGCCGGGGGCGAAGACGAACTTCTCCGCCTGGCCCTGATAGGTGACCGAGGAATCGGCCAGCGCGGCGGGAGCGAGGCTCAGGCAGAGCGCCAGAACCATGATCAAAGCAAATAATCTTTTCATGCTCCTGCCTCCTTAGTTAAGCTTATCCGCAATGGTTTGACCCCATGCGTCTATGACAGCCTGTTTGGGCATTGCCTGGATACCCTCTGCGAGGACTTCGACGACCTGACCTTCTGTGAGCTCTATGCTCGCTCCTTCGGCAAGCAGATTAGATGTACTATCGCCCACTGCAACAACTTTCTTGTAGTAGTAGCAGCCGTCGCCACCGTCTATCCAGTCACTGTTGAGGGAAATTTCACCCAGCGGTGCGGCTCTGAGCACATTGCCGTTATCGTCCTGAATATTACTCACGAGCTTTACGCGGATATAGCAAGGAACATCCTCTTTATCAGTGTCATCCACATTCAAAACCTTTATGCTCGACTTAGTATTGTTTTGAACAACCTCTTCAATTTTGACCGTGACATCGGAGGGGGTAAATGTATTCTTGACTGCTTGAGTCTGCGTGACGATGAATGCCACTGTGCCGCCTACAGCAAGGCATATGATAAGGATGAGGGCGATCAATGCTGTAAGGCTTTTTTTAGATTCTCGGCTTGGTCTGCCGCCGTATAGTTTCATGTTTCAGCCCTCCTCCTTATCTGAAAATGTTCTTCACACTGTCGGTAAAGCTCAGCCACTTGGCCTGCACCCAGTTGTTTGTGAAGATTATCTGATTGTTTGTTCCGCTTGGAGTGTATGTCGCTGAGGAACTGCCTTTTTCATAATTGAGAATGCCGGTAGCACCGTCGGCTTTTACTACACCCTGAAGCTCATAGCGCCACGACCAGCCGGTATTCTCAGTGATAATATAGGTTTCTCCGACGGTCAAGCCTTTTATCGTCACGCTGCCGGTCTTTTCTCCGGCGGGAACATTTACAACCACGTCAATATCGATATTTCCGTCTTGGGACTTTACGTTGAACACAAAGTCCTGGCTGCCGTACAGCCGGCTTTCATAACCAGTGATAGTCTTCGTTATCGTCAGGTCGGTGAGGTTATACTCGAACTTGGCGTAGTAGGTGACGGCAGTCCAAGCAGCATTCTCAGCCTTAACAGGAGTCAGCTTGTTGTTCGCATCGACCCAGCTTGAATCGACGGGCTGAGTGCAGTCTTCATCAAGATACCAGCCGACAAAGCGGAACGTAGGCGCGTTTGCCGTTGCTGTCGAGCCAGATGCGGTGCCGGTCAGTACCTTGACGGTTTCGCTGTAATTATTCAGTGTGCCGCAGCCCGTGGGGCCGACGACCTGATAATTGATCGTGACTTCCTTCTCCTTGTAATAGAAGGTGATGATGTTCAGCTTGGCCTCGGTTGAGCTCTCCTCAATGCGGATGTTCAGCGTCTGGGAAGTGGGGGCAACGGCGTCATAGTTTTCAATGCCGATAGCGCTTTCAGAGACGACCTGGCCATACTTGCCGGTGTCGTTCTTGGGGTCGGCTAACTGCTTACCGGTGCCCTGCTCAAGATAGCGTACCTGATAGGGATAAGAGTTTCTCGTGTAGTACAGCTTCAGCTCCAGACCGTTGGCGGTCAGTTCACCGCTGGCAAGGGTACCCTCAACGGTTCTGTCACAAGTAAAGCCGGGGATGGTCATGGGGTCGGCGCTGTAGGTGGTGCCGATATCGCCAACCGCCTGAGAGGAGGCGTATTCCGTCCAGGTGGGATTGCCGTCGGCGTCCGTGCCAAGATTTTCCGTATAGTGCGTTATCTTGTAATAGGCGTGGGTGGTGTCTTCCGTGTAGTAGAAGATGATCTCGTTGACGGCGCCTTCTTCCGCGCTTACAACAAGGCGCTTCTGATATGCGTCGGGCATCATGCCGGAGACGGGAACAAAGGTCTCCGTGACCACGGCCTTGCGGTTGTCGGAAACGGTCTTTTCGGTTGCGACGGGATCGCCGGTTTCCTTATTCAGATACTTGACGGTGTAGGGCACTGCATCTTTCTGGACATACCAGAAAGTGTAGACATTGGTGTCGTTCTGCTCGGTGGCATTGATGTCCAGCGTCAGGGAGTGGCTCTTGGTTACAGGGAAGTAGCCCTCCTGATAGCCGGCGTACAGGTCGATGCCGCCCTTGGCCTCAAAGGTCTTGGTAACGCCCGCCAGCCCGGAGCCGGTGGTGGGGGCTGCGATCTCGGTATCGGTGTCCTGAATCTTATAATAAATGGTGTACTGCTTCAGGACATTGGAGCTCCACTTGCCGTATACCTTCATATCCTTGTTTACAGGCATATTGGCGAAGTCAAAGGCTTTCTCAACGCCGTTTTCCATGTAGAACCAGCCAATGAAGGTATAGCTGCCGTTGGTGGGATCGGCAGGAGTGGGTTCAGCCTTGGAGCCGTGAGAAACGGTAATGTCAGGATGCGTGCTCAGCTTGTTGCCGTCGTCCAGCGCATCCTTGTCCAGATAGAACTCGACGGTGTGGGTCACGGGTACCCACTTGGCGTAGAGCAGGACGTTGTCCGCGGGCATGGTATGCGCATCCAGCTTGTATTCCGCGCCGGTGCACTCGGGGTTTAAGTACCAGCCGCCGAAGATGACGGAGCCGGACTCGTAAGCGCTGGGAGCAGCCGGAACATAACTGCTGTATGTACTCAAAGGTGCCTCATACTTGACGGATTCTTTCTTGACATCGTTATAGCCATCGTTGAAGGTCAGGGTGTAGCTGTTGCGGGTGTAGTAGAATGCTGCACCGGAACAGCTGCTGCCATTAGAAGTACCGTGGTGGTAGGTATAGCCCTGGAATTCGTAGCGGTCTTCGTCGCTTACATAATATCCGCCGACGCCGGGAACCTCAAAGAGTTTAACGGTATACTCTTCGTTCAGATCCTGTCCCCAATAAGTCATGGTACCCGTACTGCCGGTAGTACCCCTGTTATAATAGGTTGCGCTTGTTTGAGGCATGATACCAAAGTAGTTCGTGTACGGACCATCGCCGTTTGTTTTGGCCGACCAGAAGGTGCTGCGTGCATTTGCGGCAATTTTCTTATACTGTTCAGCAATGTTGGAGCCCCACTTGGCGGTGATGGTCTCGGTGGTCTGATATCTATTACTCTTATAGTTGTAGTTAAAGGTCAGGGTCTTTTCCGTGCGGTCATAGTACACATTGACCACGCTGGAGCCGTCGGCGGCAACGGTAACGGTGTCGGACCTGACAAACTTCCACAATCCAGAGCACGCTGAACTGTGAGTATGCTCAGTCAATCCGCAGCTATAGCACGCGTCGGTATGGGTATGCTCACAATCAAAACTAATACTTTCCTCATCGTCTGCGTTACCCCGCCAGTTGGTTCCGCAATACCACTTATCACCAATGTTCAGATAATAGTGGGTAGTAGACCACCACCCGCTACCTGTAGTATAGGTATATCTTCCGTCCCCCAGATCTGTCAAGTCTGCTGTGGGCTTTGTTGTTTCAACAATATCATAACTTGTAGAGTAACAATCAAGGGTGTGTTCATGGGTACAGTTAAGCGTACATTTACTGGTACCATGACTGTGCTCAGCAAGCGGGCAAGTCAGCGTAGAGCCATCATACGAGTAACTCTTGCCGGGCGTTGCATCTACCTGCATTGACCTGATATACGAATACTCTTCATCATCCGCGTTTTCGCCCCAGAAAACGACGGTGACTTTTGCTGTAGCATCGGAAATCCAGACCGCCTTGTAGGTGCGGTTCTCCGCGGGCATGGTTTCGGGAAGGGTGACAACAGTTGTGCCGTCCAGAGACCAGCCGCCGAAGCTATAGCCGGCCTTGGCGGGAGTGCCGACGGTGCCTATCGGCGTACCGTAGCGGGCATAGATGGGCTCAACGCCGTAGCCGCCGTCAAGGTCGAAGTTCATCAGATAGTAGTAGCGGTCGTAGTATATCTCAACGACCGTGCTGCCGTCGGCGGCGATATTGGGGCGCTCATACAGCAGGGCGTAGAAGCCATCATAAGTGTTTGCCACTTCGGGCACGGTGTTGTTTGTCAGGCCCTGTTTGGTTTCGCGTTTAACCTCCGTGTACTTATCATCGTTGAGATTCTGCTGATAGTGAATGACCGTGTAGTCTACGTTGGTGGGCTTGTAGACCACGTTGTAGGTATAGTCTTTGTCAATCGCGGTGTAGTTCAGGTCAATGGAATTCTGCTGAGTTTCATTCACATAGGGCAGATAGCCCTGCACCGTCGGGAAAGTAACGGTCGTGCTGAAAGAGCTTCCGGCCGCAAGATTCGCGGTATAGGGGTCTGCTGCCACTGCGTTGTTTTCAAACAAATAATTAATAACTACATTGTAGGTCTTGGGTGCGTCTTCACTCTGCGGTGCTGCGGATCGCGCATACGACGCGGCGCGGGCGGGAGCGGCCATGACCGACACCCCGGACTGTGCCTCGGTCGCGGCCTCGGCTGTCTGCGCGGAATAGTCCACCGTCACGGTCGCGGCGGAGCTTACGCGCTCGTCCTCGCCGTCAGTTACAACGCAGCGGAGCTGCGCTTTGCCGTCGGCGTCGAGCATATTCTTCACCTTGGCATAGCTCAGCGAGCAGGTCTGCGCCGTTTCGCCGTATATATCTATCCATGTGTCGCCGTCATTGGAAAACTGCCACTGATAGCCCGTCGTCTCCGTCGCGTCGGCATACGACGCCTTCAGCGTCTTGCGGCCAAGCTGCGGCACCGCGGCCGAGGTCGCCGCCGCGCCGTTTTCATCGACCAGCGTCACCGGCGTCGGAGCCAGCATTCCCGCGCCGAGGCAGGTCGCGAGCATGACGAGGCACAACGCAAGTGCAATTAATCTTTTCTTCATCACTTATGCCTCCTTACGCTTCCGGCCAGCCCTGTGCGTCCATGACTGTTTCGCCGTTGTTGGCCGCCTGAACCGCATAGACCGTCACATCCACCGTCGCGGTGCTGTCCTGATAGAGATTGCCCATGCCGGGGTCAAAGCTGACCGAGGCAAACAGCGGCTCCGTCACCGCGCCGGGCTTGAGCGCTACATTATAGTAATAGAAGCCATCCTCGCCAAGGGTCCAGCAGGTGTCGTCGAAGTCCAGAACCATCAGGCCGGTATCCGGATCGCCCTCCGTCCCCTCGGACAGAACGATATCCTTTTCTACCCGAACGCGGATATAGGCGTCGCCGGAGCCGGTGTTCTCCACCTCCACTATCTTGGTGACCTCCGTCCCGGGCATAACTCCGCTGACCCCGTCCTCGGGGAACGGCGTCGTCTTCTCCTTATCGGCCCATTCGCGCAATTGAATATCTATCCCACCCGACGTGATGACATTGCGGGCGGTGTCCTCCGCCGTGAAATACGCCAGCGTCCCATACGCTATCAGGGACAGGCAGATAGCTATCACGGCGCCTGCAAACAGTTTGCGTTTCATTGGCTTCACCTCTGTTGATCTATGCTGAAATTAATCATATTCTGTAAAGTGCAGGGCATACAAGAATATTCAGCGGCTTTGTCTGAATATCCTTGTATGCCCTGCGGCTCATTTGAGCCGCAGGGTCTTGTTGGTATTGGGTAGATTGATTATGCCCAGGGGTTGGAGGGCAGGCCGGAAGCGGCGAAAGCAGCCTCAGCGGAATCAAAGCCATCAGCCTGAATGGCCTGTGCGAATACGGGGATCTTTACGCCATCGGAAAGGTCGTAATCGATGACTTCGGGACCATTGCCCCAATCAACCGTGTACTCGCCTTCAGCGTTCATATCAACAGTCTTGTCAAGATAGAAACCGATGTAAGCAGGGGTAGCGGTAACTTCGTTCGCATCCAGAGCAGTTGTATATGTACGGCTGTAGATCTTGTACTCAACGCCGTCGATAACAGTGGGGTTAGCGACCACGATTTCGTCTGTCCACTGGCCATCAGCGCAGGAATCGCCGTTGAAGTTCCAGTGCAGAACATCGTAACGAGGAGCATTGGGAGTCTGGCCGTTCTGAAGAGCGGTGGGCACAGCGACGAACACGCGGACATAAGCCTTGGAAACGCCGGTGTTCTTGATGCTGATGATCTTGTCAACGTAGTTCTGAGCGGTGGGCAGTTTAACGCCACCGACAGTTTCCTGTTCACCCTGAGCAGATCCTACAATGGGCATGAGGTTCTTATTCTGCTCAAAAGGTACCAGCGCGGAGCTGTCAGCATTTCTCTGCTGCTCGATAAGGTCGATTTTCACATTGCCGACGGTAAAGGTGTTGTTTTCTGTGTCAGTGTCGGTGAAGTAGGCCAGAGTGCCGCCGACAACAGCGGTGACAGCCAGGGCTACGACAAGGCACAGAACCAGAATTTTCTTCTTCATGTTTCTTTTTCCTTCCCTTTATTAATAATTAATTGCGTTTTTTATGTATTCGGCAGAGCCGGATATATCAGGTGGTGGGTAGCGTTTTCGCAAGCGCCCACGCTTCTTCAGCGGTGAACTCTGTCGTATTGTTTTTGTTCAGCTGAACAGCATACGCGGTGAAGGTCAGGGTGGGCTGAATTGCACCATCGGCTTTCAGAGCGTTCATATCCGCCTTGGTCACGGTATCTTTCACGGTGACCTGATTGTCCTTCAGAACGTCGAACGCCTGATCGGTCGTGGAAGCATTAACAACGCGGTAGTAGACGCCGTCAACACCGGTAAGTGCCGTCCAGCCGTCAGCAATCGTGTAGGTCATAAAGCTATCGAAGTTCGAGGACTTCTCAACCTTTACAAACAGGTAGCAATCTTCGCTGTCCTTCACAACCGTAACAGTTGGGTCCTTGGCGATAGTGTAGCCGGGGATCATCTTGAATTCCTTCGTGGCGCTGCCATCAGCTGAAACCGTTGCATCGGTCTCTTCGAGTTTGATGTTGATATCGCCATAGGTGAAGGTGTTCTTGACCTCGGGGGTCGTTGCGGTCAGCCATGCAAGTGTGCCGCCGACGACGCAGACCACGATCATTGCAAGCGCCAGAACCAGCGCCAGGCTTTTCTTCTTCATGTCATTGTCCTCCTTTCCTGGAGATTTGCGGGGATACAGGATATAAATCGTATAAACCGGCTGCGCCGGTTCGATACCGGGATTAAATATCCGAGGGTATTGTATGCGCCGTGGGGCGCGATACCCGTAACACCTCATCCGTCGGCCAAGGCCGACACCTTCCCCTCAAGGGGAAGGCAAGGCCGGATATTTCAGGGATGGATTATTTGCTGGCATCCAGCGCGGCCATTGCATTGCTGTAAGCTGCGGCGGCGGCAGTTGCGTCGTTGCTGCTCTCGGCAAAACCGTCAGCCTGAATTGCTTCCGCGACAACGGTAATTTCGGTATTCGCAACGGTTGCAATTTCCTCGTTGGTCAGGCCTTCGGGGATGACAATCTGATTGAACAGAACGAGGTCATTTCCATCCGTACCGCTCTGCCATACGCGCTTGAGGGACTCAGCCTTGGCCTCGTTCTTGTAAACGAAGGTGTAGGTGACGGTACCATCCTCATTCACCTGCGGGCCGGAAACCCACCAGAGGTTATCGTCGGTACCCTTGATGATGTTCTCGATCTTGCCATCAGCATACTTGGCAGCAATGGCTATCCACTCGTCGGCATTGGTCAGGGTGACCTTTGCGCGGATGAAGCAGTCCTCGCTGTTTGCATCCACATGGATGGTGGGATCCTTTGTGTACTTGTGGCCGGGCAGCAGCTTGTAGCTGTTGGCATCGACGCGGTCGTTGGAAACGACATTGCCGTTTGCATCCACTTTAGCTTCGTCCAAAGTGATTGCTACGTTGCCGACGGTGAAGGTGTTGGTAACCGTATCCTGAGAGGTCAGGTAGGCGTATGTACCTGCGACGGACATCGCGATGACCAGAACCAGCGCGAGGACGGTCATAAGTTTCTTCTTCATTGCTTCTTGCTCCTTTTCAAATGTAAAAATTTTAAAAAACTATTATAAATAACGGCTTTCGCCCTTATTCCGATATTGTGGGGGCCTTAAATATATCGCCCCGGGAGAGCCCCGTCTGCCGGTCACGCCGCGTCGTCGTCGGCGTCGGCGTCCTTTTTCTTCTTTTTGTCACCGTCGAACAGGTCGGGCAGAAACACCAGCAGAAGCAGGATGGCGCCGGCGGAGATGGCAACATAGGTCCCCGGCGGATTCTGTATATAGCTGACGGCATAGCCGAGGTAAGGGATGGTGAACACCGGGCTGCCTATAACATTTTTATAATGTACAAGCGAGCCGTCTACACTGTCGTTGGCGTCGCCCTTGGTGCGGAAGCGGACGACCGAATCATCCTCTTCATCCGGCACCACTTCCACGATGCGGTGCGTCGCAACAGTGTTTTCATCGAGCATGAAGGTGATAACGTCGCCGCTTTCCAGCTCAAAGGGGTCCACGTCCTTGACATAGATAAGCGAGCCAACATGGTAGGTCGGCTCCATGGAACCGGAAAGCACGGTGAACACCTGCAGCCCTATCAGCCGGGCGCCCACCAGCAGCAGCGCGACGATCACCACCAGGGCGACCAGAACGGAAGTAATACATTTCCAAATTTTTTTAAATGTCCGAGTCATATATCCCTTCCATGACCTCGTTTCTATGTAAATACAACGATAAATCGGAGGCGGCCAAACCGCAAGAGGGCCTGTCCGACCCCCTCATTGACGGGTACGGAGCGGCGCACACAGACCCGATGCGCCAAGTATAACACTTTAACCCATATTTTTCAAGAGCACAAAGTAAAAAAACGAAAAATTTTTGCCAAAATTTACATTATGTAAACCCATGCCGTCCGTGTCCGCCGCTGCGGCGCAAGGCTGTCGTCCGCCCGGCCCGTAAGACCCTATCACCATTTCCCGAAAACGGAATAACATGATGATAGGACCAAAATTATTCGAAAGGTGTCATGGTTATGAATGAGCATTTTTGCCTGAACGACATAGCTCCCGGCCAGCACGCGGTGGTAAGCCGGCTGCAGTCGACGGGCAGCATGCGCCGCAGGCTTTTAGATATCGGTCTGGTCGAAAACACGGACGTCGAGTGCCTGGGCAGAAGCCCCGGGGGCGACCCCTCCGCCTTCCTGATACGGGGCGCGGTCATCGCCATACGTTCCGAGGACTGCGCGGATATCCTCATCCGGGCGTCGTGACGGGGGGTGCGTAAATGGGCCTGACAAAAAGCTCTGTCGGGATCAGGGCGATCGATGCGGGGCCGGCGATACAAAAGCTGTCCCCGGACGACAAGGTAATCGCGCTGGCCGGAAACCCGAACGTGGGAAAAAGCACCGTGTTCAACGCCCTGACCGGCCTGAACCAGCACACGGGCAACTGGCCGGGAAAGACCGTTACGAACGCTCAGGGGCGATGCACCGCCGGCGGGCGCTCCTACGTCATGGTCGATATCCCCGGCGCTTATTCTCTGATGGCGCACTCGGCCGAGGAGGAGGTCGCGCGGAATTTCATCTGCTTCGGGGAGCCGGACGCGGTCGTCGTTGTGTGCGACGCGACCTGCCTTGAGCGGAACCTGAATCTTGTGCTGCAGACGCTTGAGATATCGCGGCGCGTCGTGGTATGCGTCAATCTGATGGACGAAGCGGAGCGCAAGGGTATAAAGCTCGACCTTGAGCTGCTCTCCGGGCGTCTGGGGGTGCCGGTGGTCGGGACGACGGCGCGCAGGAAAAAAAGCCTGCGCCTTCTCACGGATTGTCTGGAGCGGGTGTGCTCCGCTCCGGAGCCGGGCAAACCGTTTTCGGTCCGGTATCCCGACGCCATTGAAGATGCGGTCGCCCTGCTGGAGCCGCTCGTGGAGGAAAAAAGCGCGGGAAGGCTCAACAGCCGCTGGCTCAGCCTGAGGCTGCTCGATCAGGACGACTCGCTGATACGCGAAATAAACGCCTGTCTGGGCGAGGATTTCCTGCGGGACGAAGAGCTTCGGTCCGCGCTCGGGGAGGCAATGGCGCTGCTTCGGGAGCGGGGCGTTGAAAACGCCGATCAGCTCAAGGATATGACGGTAGCCGCACTGATACATAGCGCGGAGGCAATATGCCGCGGCGCGGTCACCTGTGAGAGGTCTCAGTACGCGGAGGCCGACCGGAGATTAGATCGGCTCCTGACCGGCAGGCTTACCGGCTACCCCGTCATGCTCGCCCTGCTGGCGCTGATATTCTGGCTGACGATAAGCGGCGCGAACTATCCGTCGCAGCTTTTGGCTGACGGCCTGTTCCGGGTGCAGGACAGACTTACGGAGCTGTTTGAATACCTCAATGCGCCCGATTGGCTGCACGGCGTCCTCGTCCTCGGCGCGTATCGCGTTCTGGCGTGGGTGGTGTCCGTAATGCTGCCGCCGATGGCCATTTTCTTCCCGCTTTTTACCCTGCTGGAGGACGCGGGCTACCTGCCGAGAGTGGCATACAATCTGGATAGGCCCTTCAAGCGCTGCCGCGCCTGCGGGAAGCAGGCGCTGACCATGTGTATGGGCTTCGGCTGCAACGCGGCGGGCGTTGTCGGCTGCCGCATCATCGACTCGCCAAGGGAACGGCTGCTCGCGATACTGACCAACAATTTCGTCCCGTGCAACGGACGCTTCCCCACGCTGATCGCCCTGCTTACCATGTTCTTCGTCGGAACCGCGGGCGGAGGGCTGTCCTCAGCGCTGTCGGCTCTGCTTCTGACGGCGGCGATAGTGCTGGGTGTGGGCATCACGTTCGCGGTGACAAAGCTGTTGTCCGAAACTCTGCTCAAGGGAGTTCCGTCCTCATTTACGCTGGAGCTGCCGCCGTACCGGAAGCCGCAGATAGGAAAGGTGATAGTCCGGTCGGTGTTCGACCGAACGCTCTTTGTACTCGGCAGAGCCGCCGCCGTTGCCGCGCCCGCGGGTCTTGTCATCTGGCTGATGGCAAATATCACCGCCGGCGGCGTGAGCATATTGGAGCACTGCGCCGCGTTTCTGGATCCCTTCGCCCGTCTGATGGGGCTGGACGGCGTCATCCTGCTCGCGTTTATCCTCGGCTTTCCCGCGAACGAGATCGTCATCCCCATCATAATCATGGCGTACACCGCGCAGGGCAGCATCCTTGAGCTTGACAGCCTCGCGCAGATGAAAGACCTGTTCGTTCAAAACGGCTGGACCTGGGTCACGGCGGTGAGCGTCATGCTGTTTTCGCTCAACCACTGGCCCTGCTCGACAACGCTCCTGACGATAAAGAAGGAGACCGGCAGCCTGAAATGGACGGCGCTCGCCGCCGCCATACCGACCGGCGTGGGCATCACGGTCTGCGTCCTGTTTAACGCGGTCGCGGTATTATTCGTCTGAAATAAACACAGCCGGTTCCGTATGCACGGAGCCGGCTTACTTTCAGGATAAATAATCCAATGCATATCATTGCCGGCTTTTCAAAACGGCGGGGGCGTGTTATTATTGCTTTATCAAAGGAGGCTGCGCGATGAAAATACCCGAACACTTTGAATCGGACGTTTTGTTCTTCTTCGACGGGAAGCCGCGTGAGCTGGCCCTGTTTGGGGAGCTTTTCGGGCTCATGGAGCAAGCCTTCCCCGACGCCTCCGTCAAGGTGCAGAAAACACAGATAAGCTTTTACGGCCGGCATCTTTTCGCCGCCGCGTCCATACCGCTGCGCCGCCGCAGGGAGTGGCCGAAGGAATGCCTGCTCGTGACCTTCGGGCTGGGATACCGCAAAAGCTCGCCGCGCATCGCCGCAGCGACCGAGCCCTATCCCGGGCGCTGGACGCACCACGTCGTCATATCGGACTTAAGCCTGCCCGACGATGAGCTGACTGGCTGGCTGCGCGAGGCATGGGACTTCGCCGAGAGCAAGCGCTGACCGCGGACACGCTTAAAACAGGAGAAACTGACTATGGCTACGACTGCTGATTATATCGAATTCGTCTGCGGCCGGATAAGCGGCGCGGGGGATATACGCTATCGCAAAATGTTCGGCGAGTACATGGTGTATGTCAACGATAAGCCCGTGCTCACGGTGTGCGACAACACGGTGTTCGTGAAGATCGTTCCGGAGCTTGACGCCGTGATGGAGGGCGCTGACAGGGGCTTTCCATACGAGGGCGCGAGAGAACACTACGTCCTCGATATCGAGGATACGGAAAAAGCGCGGGCGGTCATCGCGATACTCGAGCGCATCACCCCGCCGCCAAAGCGCAGGAGCGTGAAGAAATGAATTGGTACAGGTTTTTAATTATATTGCTCGCGGCGGCGGGAGCCATAACGGTTCCCGCGGCGTATCTTTGCTACCGCGCGGTCTTTGCAGTCCCCAAGGGCTGCACCGACGACGCGCATCTGCTGCCCAAAGGCGAGCAGTATGACAAGCTCCGCGACAAAATGCTCGCAACGGTCGACGCCGCGGAGGCGATACCCTTTGAGGACGTGTTCATCACGACGAAGGACGGGCTGCGCCTGCACGGGAGGTACTACGAGGCCGCTCCCGGCGCGCCGGTGCAGATACTCTTCCACGGCTACCGCAGCAACGCCGTCCGGGATTTCAGCGGCGGCCTTCAGCTTGCTCTTGAGTCCGGCTGCAGCGCTCTGCTCGTTGACCAGCGGGCGCACGGCGCAAGCGGGGGCAAGTGCCTGAGCTTCGGCGTTCTGGAACGGCGGGACTGCCTTGAATGGATAGAGTATGTAAACGAACGCTTCGGCAGGGACGTGCCGGTCGTGCTGGTGGGCGTATCCATGGGCGCGGCGACCGTGCTGATGGCGTCCGGCCTTGAGCTGCCGGAGAATGTCGCCGGCATCATCGCCGACTGCAGCTACACCTCCCCGAAGGCGATAATCTGCAAGGTCGCGCGTGATATGAAGCTCCCTGCGCGGCTCGTGTATCCGCTCGTGCGGCTGGGCGCAAGGCTGTTCGGCGGCTTCGATCCGGACGAGTGCAGCGCCGAGGACGCGCTCAGGTCGGCGAAGGTCCCCGTGCTGCTTATCCACGGCGAGGACGACCGCTTCGTGCCCTGCGGGATGAGCAGGGCAAACCGCGCCGCCTGCCGCTCGGAGGCCAGGCTCCTGACCGTCCCCGGCGCAGGACACGGCCTGAGCTACCTCATCGACTACGACGGCTACAGGTCGGCGGTCCTGAGCTTTCTCCGCTCCGCCGGCGTGGTTTAAGCATTGGGGAGAACGCTTTCATGTATTTCAAAAGCAGAGACGCAGAGGCCGCGTTCCTGAAGCGGCTGTGGCGCGGGGAAGAAACGGTTTGCCCCAAATGTGGGGAATCGGTACTGGTTTTTCTGCATAAAAAAGCAAAAAAGAGCGATTGCGACTGGAAATGCCCCGAATGTGGGGAAATATATCGAACTGTCAGAATCTTAAAAAATCTGCCCGACCGATGAGATTAAATCGGAACGACGAAGGAAAGCACGGTGATCTTATGAAGTACAAGGCGCTTATCGAAAAAATGACCCTTGAGGAAAAGGCCTCGCTCTGCTCGGGCAGGGACTTCTGGAACACGAAGCCCATAGAGCGGCTGGGCATACCCTCGATGATGCTCACCGACGGTCCCCACGGCCTGCGCAAGCAGGGCGGCAGGGCCGATCACCTGGGCCTTAACCGCTCCATACCCGCCACCTGCTTCCCAACAGCCTCGGCCGCGGCCAACAGCTGGGACGAGGAGCTCATCGAGGAGATGGGAAAGCGGCTCGGCCTCGAGGCAAGGGCCGAAAAGGTGAGCGTGCTGCTGGGGCCTGGCGTGAACATAAAGCGCAGCCCGCTGTGCGGCAGGAACTTTGAATACTATTCCGAGGACCCATACCTTGCCGGCAAGTGCGCCGCCGCGCTCATCCGCGGCATCCAGTCAAACGGCATCTCCGCCTGCGTCAAGCACTTTGCCGCAAACTCTCAGGAGCTTTTGCGCATGACCAACGACTCCGTCGTTGACGAGCGCACCCTGCGCGAGATATACCTGCCGGCCTTTGAAGCGGCAGTCAGGGAGGGCGGCGTGGGCTGCGTCATGACCTCATACAACAGGGTCAACGGCGTCTATGCCAACGAGAACACCCATCTTCTGCAGGACATCCTGTTCGGAGACTGGGGCTACAAGGGCATGGTCGTGACCGACTGGGGCGGCGACAACGACAGGGTCCGCGGCCTTATCGCTGGAGACCACCTCGAGATGCCCGGCACCAAAGGCGATACCGACCGGCAGATAGCCGCCGCCGTGCGCGGCGGCGAGCTCAGCCGGCAGCTTCTTGACGAGCGCGTCGACGTGCTGCTCGACACGGTTTTCTCCACCGGAGCGGCGTTTAAGGAGAACGTGAGCTTCAGCAAAGCCGAGCACCACTCCTTTGCCGCGAAGCTCGCCGCCGAGTGCGCCGTGCTGCTGAAAAACGAGGGCGGCATACTGCCCATAGAGCCCGGCAGCCGCGTCGCGGTCATCGGCGACTTTGCGGAAACTCCGCGGTATCAGGGCGCGGGCAGCTCTCACATCGAGCCGACCATGCTCGATAACGGCCTTGACGCGCTCAAAAGAGCCGGCGTCAACGTCGTAGGCTTCTCGCGCGGCTTCAAACGCATGGGCGGCGAGAGCAAACGGCTGCTCATGGAAGCCTGCCGCCTTGCCGGAAGCTCCGATATCGTCCTGCTGTGGCTGGGCCTTGACGAGGGCAGCGAGGCCGAGGGCGCCGACCGCAGGCATATGCGCCTGCCGGAAAATCAGCTCCGGCTGCTTGAGGAGCTTAAAAAGGTAAATTCCAACATCGCGGTCGTGCTCTCCTGCGGCGGCGCCGTCGAGACCGACTGGGATGAAAACGTCAAGGCCGTGCTGTACGGCGGTCTGGGCGGTCAGGCGGGCGCGGACGCTGTAGCGCAGCTGCTCACGGGCAGGATAAGCCCCTCGGGCAAGCTGGCCGAGACCCTGCCGTACCGCCTTGAGGACACGCCCTGCGCAAACTACTACCCCGGAACCGAGGCCACCAGCGAATACCGCGAGGGCCTGTACGTCGGCTACCGCTACTACGACACGGCGGACGTCCCCGTGAAATACCCCTTCGGCTTCGGCCTGAGCTACACGAGCTTTGAGTACGGCGGCATGAGCCTTGACGGCGCGGGCGTGAGCTTCACCGTCAAAAACACCGGCTCAGTCGCGGGAGCCGAGGTCGCGCAGGTGTACGTCGCGCCGAAATGCGGCGGCGTTTTCCGTCCGAAAAAGGAGCTGCGCGGCTTTGCGCGCGTGTATCTTGAGCCGGGCGAGAGCCGCAGCGTACATATTGAGCTTCCCGAGCGCGCCTTCGCCTACTGGAACACGGTCACAGGCGGCTGGGCAGTCGAGGGCGGGAGCTACGAGGTGCTCGTCGGAAGCTCATCGCGCGACATCCGCCTGAGCGCGGAGCTCACCAAGCCCGGCGACGGCGCTCCGAACCCCTACACAGACGAGGTCTTCGCGCCCTACCGCTCGGCGGATATAAAAAACGTACCCGACGAAAGCTTCGCCGCCCTGCTCGGGCGCGAGATACCGCCGCGGCTCTGGGACCGCTCCGCGCCGCTTGAGTACAATTCGGCCATCCTCCAGGGCGCATACCTCAGGCACGGCCTCGGAAGGCTCATTTATAAGCTCGTCGACAGCGCCCGCCGCGTGCTGCTGCTCCTCGGCGATAAGGGCGGCGCTAACAACGCCATGTTCGCCCTGAGCCTGCCCTACCGCGGGCTCGCGCGCTTCACCGGTTACTTCACCGAGGCGCGGGCAAGAGCGCTCGTGCGCGTCATAAACCGCGAAAAAGGCGCTCTGCGCGGCTTTATCACGGCGGGACGCGATAAATGACGGCAGAAAGCCCCGCCGACGGCGTGCGCGCCGCGAAAAGCGGGCCGCGGCGGATACAAATTTTTTCTTTTTGACATCCGTACCGCTTTGTGCTAAAATACCAATACTGCATAAAATACGTGCTGTGTTTTTGAAAGCGGCAATATTGTTGTTTACAAAATGTAGCTAAATGTGGTATAGTAACTGCATCGGAATAACTAAGAATAAAATTGGGAGGAATTCAATCATGTGCATTAAGGCAATTGCCAACTTTGACTTTGAGGCAGCCAAGGATCATGTCAAGGAAACCATTAAGTATCTCGACGCGGGCAAGCTCCTCGGCGTTGCAGGTCTCGCTCTTGAAGCCGACCCCAAGGCGCTCGTAAATAAGGTCAAGAATAAGCTTACTGACGAGGATTTCAAGCTTGCCGTTCAGAAGAAGCTGAGACTCGTATCTGACATCGTCGGCTGGGTTCCCACCTACATCGAAGGCCTTGTCGGCGCAGTTCAGGGCTACAAAGCCTGATCAATATCGCCAATATCGAAAAAAACTCCGAAGCTTCCGCTTCGGAGTTTTTTATGCCCGTGCCTATCCGGCGATAATGGCGATAGTCGTATTATCTCCCGCCTGTCGGCGGGCGGACGGCCAATGGCCGCCCCTACGGGTGCAGAATTAAACCCGTCATGTCATTCGGAGAATAGAAACGCACTATCCTAATGCGAATCGGCGGTCTGCCGTAGTGGCGAGCATCGCTCGTCCGCCGGCGGTTGCCGGGAAGCAATTCGGTTTTTGAGCTTCAGATAATCTCTGTTGCCGGTGCCCGACCGGCGATACCGTCAGCCCTGAACGGTTATCGTATCGGCGGCGGTGATCCTGCCGATGTCCTTTCCGCCGTAGGTGCCATAGAAATCCCAGCTTACGGAAACGGGGATGCTGACGGTCTCCCCGAGCTCCGCGGGCACGGTCAGGGTCAGGCTCGTCATGGGCGCGGCGTTCATATACTGCTCGCTCTTATAGCTGATGCCGGGGCTCGTGAAGCTGTAGTCGGTGCCGTTTACGTTCACAACGCCGTTGTGCGGGCCGACGGAGAGCGTGTAGGAATACAGCACAAGGTCGAGCTGCAGCGTAAGCTCCTTGTCGTTTGCCGAGGTGACCGACCAGTTGACCTGCATATTGAGCTTGGTTCCGGTATTGCTGGAAAAGCTTCCGGATTCGCTGACCGTGCGGGTGCTGGCGGCGGGTGTGGGCTCGGGCGCGGAGGTCGGCTGGGCTGTGGGGATCACGGTCGGCTGCGGCGTCGGGGTCGCTGCGGCGACGGCATTGTCGCTGACCTCCGGCTTTTCGCTCACGGACGGCGCATTGCGCTTGATGCTGCTTCCGGTCGCCCACGCGGATACGGCGGCAATGATGATCAGTACCAGCACCAGGCTTATAAATACATTGGTTCTGTGCTTGTCCATACTTTTCTCCGTTCTGCCGCTGCGCGGCAAGTGCTGATTGCAGGTGGTTTAAGCATAGGGGAGCCGAACCACTGCCTGACGCAGGCTCTTTCCGGCGCCTCTATGCTTATCGATTATACACCATCCCGCAGCAAAAATCCATACCTTAAGCTGTCCCGTGCTCCGACAGTTTTCGGGATTTGTTGACAAACGGGGGCAAAAATATATATAATATGTTAATGTTATTAAATCATTGCCGGGGGGAGTGGAGCTGCTTGGCAAAGGGCGGAAAACATCTGAATACCCGGTCCCGCGGAAGATCCGCGGGCAGCCGCAGCGGCGCGCACCTGTCGGAGGCGGACAAGGCGCGGGCGGCAAGGCGCAGGGCCCGCCATATCCGGCGGCGCGGCCAGCTCCGCGCGGGAGCGCCCCAGATGCTCATAATGCTGCTGTTGTGCGTCTTCATGATATCGCCTCTCAGAGGCTGCAAGATCTCCAACGGCGGCTTCATCGGCTATGCCGCGGCGCAGGAGATCGCTTTCGGCGACGCCGGCATCTCACAGGACAAGGCAAACGACGTTTCGGCCGAAATGATAAAGCTCGACGGGCAGCTGTACTACAAAGTGCAGTTTTCCGGCTCCGTCACGGACTACAGATACATCATCGACGCCGAGACCGGCGATATCCTCGCTCAGGGCTTTTATCGGATCGGGGAAGCAGAAGATTAGCTGATTTTTTTAGACTGTCAAAGAACTAAAAATGAATGCATAGAGAGAAGCGACGGACGGGG
>OLSB01001058.1_pt1 | contig 28923 bp, 31 predicted proteins | sample 1672071 | NCBI WGS metagenome assembly OLSB01 (sample SAMEA3136642, study PRJEB25190) | human gut metagenome | biome: human gut; feature: human-associated habitat; material: faeces | place: Austria | collected 2013 | reverse complement strand
GCTAAAAAGTCAACCGACTTTTTAGCCACAGCCCCTCTTACAAAATATTGCGTTATTCTTCCCACGGCACAATTTCACCCTCTGCCGAGGTTTTTTTCAAATCTATTATTCTCTGGTTTGACGAGCCTCTGAATTTTAACGATATATCTTTAAGTTCTTCTTTAAACTCACCGTCTACAAGCACATCTGTCATTGAGAGCATATCGTCGGTGACCTCACAGCGCGCGCGGCTCTCTTTTTTCAGTTCCTCATCAAACAAATAGCCCGTATAGCACCAAATTGTTTTTTCGGGAAATTTCTCTTTTACCTTTTTCAAAAACGGAACGAGCACACGCTGATTTTGCGGCTCAAAAGGTTCACCGCCCAAAAGAGTCAGGCCGTTAATATAACTGTGTGAAAGCGCCTCTAACAGCTCGTTTTCGGTTGTTTCATCAAACTTTTTGCCATAGTCAAAGCTCCACGTCTCTGCATTAAAGCAGCCCTTACAATGGTGCGTACAGCCCGAAACAAAGAGGGAGACTCTGACTCCCTCTCCGTTTGCTATATCTGTTTTTTTAATTTCGCCGTAATTCATTAAAGATGCAGCACTCTTTCCTTAATCTCTTGTGTTCTGCCCTGATTCCAGAACTGTGAGCCGATATATCCGCAGGTGCGGCGTGCAACATTCATCTTGTTTTGGTCGCGGTTGCCGCACTTGGGGCACTCCCAAACAAGCTTGCCGCTGTCATCGGTAACAATTTTGATTTCGCCGTCATAGCCGCACTCCTGGCAATAATCGCTCTTGGTGTTAAGCTCTGCGTACATTATATTATCATAGATAAATTTGATTACCTGCAAAACAGCCTCTATATTATCCTGCATATTCGGCACTTCAACATAGCTTATGGCTCCGCCCGTTGAAAGAGCCTGGAACTGTGACTCAAACGAGAGCTTGTCAAATGCGTTGATATTCTCTGTTACATGAACATGATAGCTGTTTGTTATATAGTTTTTGTCTGTTACGCCCTCTATTATGCCGAATCTCTTTTGAAGGCACTTTGCAAAGCGGTAAGTCGTGCTCTCAAGCGGAGTTCCGTAAATACCGAAGCCGATGGTTGTCTCTGCTTTCCACTTGTTGCAGGCGTCGTTCATGTGCTTCATAACGCTGATTGCAAAAGGCGTAGCCTCGGGGTCTGTGTGTGATTTACCGGTCATATATCTTGTGCACTCGCAAAGACCCGCATAACCGAGCGAAATTGTGGAATATCCGTTATAAAGAAGTTCGTCTATCGGCTGACCCTTTTCAAGCCTTGCAATAGCGCCGTACTGCCACAAAATGGGAGCGGCGTCCGAAAGCGTTCCCTTGAGGCGGTTGTGCCTGCACATGAGAGCCTTGTAGCAAAGCTCAAGTCTTTCATCAAAAATCTTCCAGAATTTTTCTTTATCTCCGCCGGAGGACAATGCCACATCGACAAGATTGAGTGTGACGACGCCCTGGTTAAATCTGCCGTAGAATTTGTAGTTGCCGTCCTTATCCTTCCACGGGCTGAGCGCACTGCGGCAGCCCATTACCGGGAAGCAGTTGCCCTCTTTAAGCTCCTTCATCTTCTTTTCGGAAATATAATCGGGTACAAGGCGCTTTGCCGTACATTTTGCGGCAAGTTCCGTTAGGTAATAATATTTTGAGCCGGCAACAATATTGTCCTCTTCGAGAACATAGATAAGCTTCGGGAAAGCCGGAGTTACCCAAACGCCGCTCTCGTTTTTAACACCCTGATATCTCTGTCTGAGCGTTTCTTCTATAATAAGGGCAAGGTCATTCTTCTCCTGCTCGTTTTTAGCCTCGTTAAGATACATAAATACCGTCACAAACGGGGCCTGACCGTTTGTAGTCAAAAGCGTTACGACCTGATACTGTATTGTCTGAACACCCTTGCGTATCTCTTCTCTGAGTCTCTTTTCAACAACCTTGTCTATATACTCGGGGTCTGTTGAGCCGCCGAGCTCCTGCGCCTCTATGATAACGTCTTTTTTAATTTTCTCTCTCGAAATCTGAACGAACGGGGCAAGATGTGCAAGGCTTATGCTCTGACCGCCGTACTGGCTGCTGGCAACCTGCGCGATTATTTGAGTTGAGATATTGCATGCCGTTGAAAAACTGTGCGGCTTTTCAATAAGAGTGCCGCTGATTACGGTTCCGTTTTGCAGCATATCCTCAAGGTTTACAAGGTCGCAGTTGTGCATATGCTGTGCGAAATAATCCATATCATGAAAATGGATTATACCCTGCTCGTGAGCCTCTATAATATCGTGCGGCAAAAGGATTCTCTTAGAAATATCTTTGCTGACCTCGCCCGCCATGTAGTCGCGCTGAACGCTGTTGACGGTGGGGTTTTTGTTTGAATTCTCCTGCTTTACTTCTTCGTTATTGCACTCTATAAGGGTGAGAATCTGATTATCCGTAGTGTTTGCCTTACGGACAAGAGATCTTGTGTAGCGGTATTTAACATATCTTCTCGCTACATCAAATGCGCCCTGAGCCATTATCTGGTTTTCTACTATATCTTGTATCTCTTCAACCGATAATGCCCTGTTTGCCTTTCTGAGCTTAAATTCAACATATTCTGATATTTCTTTGATTTGTGCGCGTGTAAGCTCTTTTTTAGCTCCGCCGGCTTCGTTTGCCTTTGTTATGGCTGCGGCTATTTTGGAAATATCAAAATCAACCTCAGAGCCGTTTCTTTTAATAATCTTCATATCTTTCACCCTTTAAAACAACTATTAAATATCCCAAAAATTGTATCGAACGCTTATCAATAATACTACATATAGTGTTTTGTGTCAATAGCTTTTAAGCCTTAAAAAATAAAAGCGCAAAAAAGTCACCCCTGCCGAAATGCTCCGTCAAGGGTGTTATCGCAAAAGTCGAATTGTGGAGTTTACATCATGTTAAAAAACATCAAGGTTTGCCGCCGCCGGCTATAAATTGAGCTTTAAGCTCTGCTTTTCTCTCGTCCGTATATGTATAGCCCCACAGATTATATATGCCGTCAAAATCTTCAAAGGTTTCATCGTCAAAATGCTTGGCCGTGCCCTTTTCATACGGCAAATCAAGCTGTACGGTGCCGTTTGAAGCTATGTAACATTCATCCGAAATCGCAACTGCCTCACGGTTTATCTCACGCGCTTCATACTCTTCGTCAAACTTAATCTGAGTTGTCGGGAACATGATAACATCCGCATCCGAGAGTTCGTAAAAAAGCGCGGTGGTGCCGAAATGACCGTGGTGCGCCGCCTGCATTATATCGCACTTCAAAAGTGAGCCGAAGCGCGATGTGACTATGTCGCTCTCTATATGACCCGCGTCCCCCGGGAAGCTGACCGTCGCCGAGTCGGCATACATCATCAGCATTGTTGAGGAATCATTAAAATTTTGAAGATTTTGCGGATACACGTCCTCATGCGTGCAAAGAACTCTGAACTCAAGATTTTTAACAAAAAAATGCTGACCCGAATGAAGCTTTACCTTTTTTATATTCGGATACTGTGCAACCAGCTTATCAAAATTTGCCTGGAAGATTTTATCCGAAACCTCCCAATAAATATTATCGGGGTGCGTGAGCGGCACAAAGTTATAATAGAGAGCGTCTATTTCTACGTCGTCGCAGTTATACTTTAAAAAATCGCAGAACTTACCTATGTGGTCAACATGACCGTGGCTGAAAAACCAGCCGGCAATTTTGATTTTTTCGCCCCTTGGCGTTCTCTCTCTCAAAAATTTATATATTCTGTCGTTGTCGTGTATAGAATACACATGTGCGCTGTCGATTATAAAAAAGCTGCCGTCACAACAACGGATTATATAGCACATTCCGCAGTCGATAAGAGAATGATCGACCTCAAACTGCCACAGAGAGGTTTGGCATTTGCGCTCGACGCTCGGCACAGAGGTCAAATATTTTTCGTTTTTTTCGTCCGCCACAACTCTTAAAGTGCCCTCGCAGTCACAGAAATAAACGTGAAGAAACAGCCCGTCTTTTATGAGAGTGGTGTAAAAATTTTTGCCGAAAGAAGTCTCGTCAAAAACTTCAAAGCCGCTTTTCCCGGCTGTTTTCACAAAACTGTCCATATCCTCTTTTGTTTTATCTCTCGCAAGGAGCATATACGAGCCGTCTCCGCAATCATAAGCCGGCTCGCTCGGAGTGCCGAAGGGCGGTATTTTTTTTAATATATCTATCATAAAAACCTCACAAAACAAATTATCCTGCCGAAAAATGTCGTTTTCAGCCGAGAGAATCTCTCACCTTTTCATAAGCCTGCTGAAGCCACTCTCTCGCCTGCTCAACGCCCTTATCAGAGCCCTCAAATTCAAGGCTCTGTATCTTTTCGGGGTCGGTGTTAGAGAATGAATTTCTGCCGACATAGCACTGCGCGGCCACCTTAAACTCGCCGTCTTCGGTTTTGGTGAGGAACATTTTATATTTAAACTCGCTGTCAAGCGCGTTGTGGCGCTCGGGGTGCAGCGACACAGACCCCGTATATGAGTTGCTTTTGCCGCCGACATTTGCCGCACCGACAAAGAATTTGTAGCTTAAAGTTTTTACTTCGTCCAAAAAATCCGCCTCCGTTTTTCTAAAAAACGTGTTATTTATTGTTATTCGACCTTTTATGCGTGCACTTTTACGGTTTTATCTGCGTCAAAAGACACATAATAGTCGCCGTCTTTCAAATCGGTTCTCACGGGGTAATCGGTCGAGAGTATCTGTGCGCCGCTTTCAAACGCCTGTTCTCTCTTTTCCCGGGAAACACTTGTGTAAGAATCAACCTGCGTTCTGACTATAAATTTGCCGTCTTTAATAATATCTTTGCTGTGCTCAAGTGCCTCTGCCGGCTTGTTTATAAGAAGAAAGCTCGCATAAGAATCGTCTTTATCTTTGTAGCGAAGCATGGGGAACATCGCCTGTGATTTTATAGATTCATCCTGCGCGATATATTTGTCGGTTACTGTCGTGTCATGAAGAAGCACAAGCACCTTGCCGCGCATTTCTGATACCTTGCACCAATCGTCGTTTGCCCTCATCTGAGCGAAGCTGTCATAATTTCTGAGCATATCCGAGGGAGTAAACAGCTTATCACCGAGAGCCGAGCGCAAAAGAGAATCCAGAGCATTTGCGTTTTTGAGCGAGAAGAGGCGCATGCCCTCCATCGGCACAAAAACTTTTTTAGGCTCAATAATAATTGTTATGGGCAAATGATTGGGGTGATTATCTGACCACATGGTAATCTCTTTAAGCGCAAGCTCAAAATCATAGCACGATGTCGTCATATCTATAACCGGGCTGTGCATACATCTGAACGACGTTTTGCCGTTTTCGATAACCGTTTCAATATCAAGCTCAATGCTTCTTATGCCGCAATTAAACTGCTCGGTTAAGGTTTGGCTGTTAAGTCCGCCGGTTTTGTTGCTCACAAGTCCGAATGTGAGGTCAGATAAATTAGAGAATATCTCTCTAAACGCCTCGGTTGATTCTGTCTGATAGCTGTTGTGAGTTGCAACAAAAGAAAGCTCGTTGAATTTAGCCGAGTCAATATCGCCGTCAATAAAATTTTCTTCATTAAATTTCGGAAAATTTCCGTTTTTATAATCCTGCTCCAGCTGTGCAATTCTTTGTTTTTGTTCTTCTATATCCTGCTGCATATGCTCCTGCCCCTGTGAAATCACGGACGGGAACAGCATCACCGTTGCCAAAAGCAGTGTAAAAGCCTTTTTTATGTATGAGAAAACAAAGTTCATATAATCACGCTCCAAATCAATAAATCAAAATCTGTAAAAATCATTATACCACAAAGAAAAAGATTTTCAACACACACGGCAAAATGTTTGTTATATAAGCCTAACTTATTGTTGAAAACAACGGTAAAATCTGCTATACTTATAAAAAATATATACGGAGGTTTTTTATGCAGATAAAAGAAAAACCGGCAAGAGGTTCAACCCCCATGCCGGATCATATAATGATAAGTATTTCGGACGACCCCAAAACCACAATGTCCGTCACATGGAGGACGAGCATTGATGTAAAATACGGATATGTTCTCGTAAGAGAGGACGGCGCAAATGAGCAAAAGCGCTTTGATGCCGAGACGGATGTTTTTGAATCCGACATAGACATAAGCAATATGTTTTGGGCAAAGCTCACGGGTCTTAAGCCCGGCACGAAATATTACTATACCTGCGGCGACGATAACAACCGCAGCGAAGAATATTATTTCTCGACCCAGCCCGAGGGACTTAACAAGTTTAAATTCATAGCAATATCCGACCCTCAAAAGGGCAGACCGTTTTATGTTCCCGATTATTCAAAGCTTCAGAGCTTTTTAAAAGACGTTCTTAAAGAGAACCCAGACACAAGATTCATTCTCACTGCGGGCGACAACACAGACTGCGGTCAGCACGAGTTGCAATGGAACGGATTTTTAAGCGGCATGAAAGATATTGCAGAGCATCTGCCGCTGATGATGGCTGTCGGCAATCACGATAACCGCGGATTTAAAATCTATGAAGAGGGTCACTGCGAGGGCAGATATTACGCTGAGCCGGCAGAGTTTTTTAACAAGCAGTTTAAAGGCTCTTATGCCTATAACGGACCCGAAAACTGGAAGACAGAGAACTACTCCTTTGATTACGGCAACGTTCATTTTTGCATATTCGGCATAAACGGACCCGAAGAAGTAAACGAGTGGGCAAAGAAAGACCTCTCTTCAACAGACAAGACCTGGAAAATCGGCGCATACCACTTCCCGATATATTATTCGGGCCCCGAACTTGAAAATGACGACGCATACCCGGTTATGAGAGAGAGTATGGAGATGCTCGACATCATGTTCTCCGGCCACGAGCACAACTTTTCGAGAAGCTATCCGATAAAAAATGAAGAGCTGTTTGACCGCCCCTCGCAAGGCACAATCCACTATATGCTCGGCAATGCCAACGAGAATCCTCCCGGCTCGCGCACGCTCGCAAAGGTCTGGCACCCTGCTTTTTATCCGCAGGAGGAATTTAACCAGATGGTTGCAATAATTGAGGTTGACGGCAACAAAATGAAGCTCACCTCTGTGCTCAACGACGGCAGAATTGTTGACGAATGTGTAATTGACAAAGATAAAGATGAAATACTCCCCCACGCGGTTGCACCGATATATATTCAAACGCGCCTTATGTACAAGGGCTGTGACCTCGGTCTTTGCATGGCAATCACTCCTCCGGTAGAAAAGGACGGGGTTTGGTATGCTCCGCTTGCCACGATGATCTCTTTTGCCGGCGGAGAGGTTCTCAGAGAAAAAGGCAAGGTCACTTGCTCAATTTACGGACATACCGCAACGTTCTTTGAGGATAGTGACATTGCCACGGTTGACGGCAAGGACTTTAAGCTTGACGCAAAGGTATTCAGGGGCAACTGCTCTCAGCTTTATATCCCCGTTGAGGGCTTCACAAAGGCTTTCGGCATGAAGTGGGCATACGCCAAGCGCAATAACTTTATTTCGATTGAGCATCCGAGCGAGGATAAGCCTATTTGCACACAGCCGTAAATTAAATTAAGAAACTGCCAAATGGACTGCCGCTAAAAGTGACAGTCCATTTGTTATTACTGCATATCTTTATTGAGCAGCTTTTTATATGTCAAATCTATCAAAAATGCACCGAGCGGCGCAGTTATGATTATCGCCAAAACCGCCACACTCAAAACAGCGTCTCCGCAGGAGAGCCCCATGCTGAGCGGTATTCCGCCGATTGCCGCCTGAACTGTGGCTTTCGGCAAATAAGCGAGCATACAAAAAAGCTTCTCCATGCGGCTGAGTTTTGTTTTTATAAGACAAACGAACACGCCCGTTACGCGGAAAAGCAAAACGGCAAATATCAGCAAAATCGCTCTAAGTCCGAAACGCATAGCATAGCTTAAATCCACACTTGCGCCGACGAGCACAAACAAAATTATTTCTGCCGCAACCCATAATTTATTATATCTTTGAGAAAGCCTGGGCGAAAGCTCGGGCTTTACCTTTTGCACGGCAATGCCGATACACATAACGCCGATAAGTGCCGAGAACGGAACCTTATTTTGAAACGTATCTTCAAATGCAACAAACAAAAGCGAAATACTTAAAAGCACTATTATCTTAACCGTGTCTCTTATGTGAAACCTTTTAAAAACCTGACCGCAGGCAAAGCCGAAGAGCAAGCCTGCCGCCGCGCCGAGCAATATTGAAGCAGGGATTGAAACAAAGCTCATTGCCGAAACTTCGCCTGTTTGCGAAAGCGAAAGGAACGCATAAAACATAACAATTACAAACACATCGTCCACAGACGCGCCTGCCAAAATAAGTTGAGGAATGCTTTTGTCTTTGCCATAGCCCTCTTCGGTTATTTTGAGCATTTTAGGCACGATAACCGCAGGCGAAACCGCACCGACAACCGCGCCCATTATTGCCGCGTCAGCAACCGAAACGCCGAGAAGCTTCGGCGCAAGCAAAACCATGCCTATTATTTCAAAGCAGGCGGGCACAAAGCACATCAGCACCGCAGGTCTGCCGACCTTTTTTAAATCAGAAATATTAAGCGACATACCGGCTCTTGCGAGAATTATAATCAGCGCAATTTTTCTCAGCTGCGGCGAAAGCTCCAAAACTGTCGGGTCTATAAGATCAAGCGCATAAGGTCCTATTAAAATCCCCGTTAAAAGCATACCCAAAAGCGAGGGCAAGCGCAGCTTTTTAAAAAGCTCGCCGAGCAAAAGCCCGAGCAGCAAAATTATTGCCAAGCTGAAATACATAAAAACACTCCTAAAGCAAAAATAAAGCCAATGACCCCTGCATAAGCAGAAGCCATCAGCTTTAAAAGCGGTTCAGGTTTTAAAAACCTCGGGAGACCTCATTCCCGTTTTTTATTTAACAACTATGTTTACAAGTCTGCCCTTAACATAAAGCTCTTTGACTATTGTTTTACCCTCTGTTGCCTCTTTGATTTTTTCATCTTCTTTGGCAAGGGCAACAGCATCCTCTGCGCTTATATCGGCAGGAACAACAAGCTTTGTGCGAACCTTGCCGTTAATCTGTGCAACGATTTCGATTGAATTTTCTTTGCACTTTTCTTCGTCATACTCCGGCCATTTCTGATCCGTTACGGTTCCGCCGAAGCTCATAACCTCCCAAATTTCTTCTGTTACATGAGGAGCAAAGGGATTGAGAAGCAAGGTAAATATCTTATACTCGTCCTTTGTTATGCTGCCCGAGTCATATATCTCATTGAGCAGTGACATGAGAGCAGCTATGGCTGTGTTTGCTTTGAGATTGTCTATATCTTCAGTTACCTTTTTGATGGTCTTGTGGAAAGACGCCTCCAGCTTTTCGCGGATACCGTTTTCATCGGATACTATGTCCTGAAGGTTCCAAACTCTCTCAACAAAACGGCGGCAGCCCTTTATGCTTGCGGAATTCCACGGCGCAGCCTTTTCAAAGTCGCCTATAAACATCTCGTAAAGGCGCATGGTATCCGCACCGTATTCATTTACTATATCATCGGGATTTACGACGTTGCCTCTTGATTTTGACATTTTCTCGCCGTTTTCGCCGAGAATCATGCCGTGGCTGGTTCTCTTTTGATAAGGCTCTTTTGTGGGGACAACGCCTATATCATAAAGGAATTTATGCCAAAATCTGCTGTAAAGCAGGTGAAGCGTTGTGTGCTCCATACCGCCGTTGTACCAGTCAACGGGAGTCCAGTATTCAAGTGCCTCTTTAGACGCGAGAGCCTCGTCGTTGTGCGGGTCGCAATAACGCAGGAAATACCATGAAGAGCCTGCCCACTGAGGCATTGTGTCTGTCTCACGCTTTGCGGGACCGCCGCAGCACGGGCAAGTGGTGTTTACCCAGTCCGTCATCGGTGCAAGCGGAGATTCGCCGTTTTCGGTCGGCTCATAAGAGTCAACATTCGGGAGCTCAAGCGGAAGCTGATCTTCTGGAATGGCAACCCATCCGCATTTTTCGCAGTTTACAAGCGGAATAGGCTCGCCCCAATATCTTTGACGTGAGAATACCCAGTCTCTGAGCTTGAAGTTTACTTTTGTTTTGCCTTTTCCGTTTTCTTCGAGCCACTTTTTGATTGCCTCTTTGGCTTCGTCAACACTCATGCCCGTGAGGAAGCCCGAATTTACCATAACGCCGCTGGCGCAGTCGGTAAACGCTTCTTTTTCTATATCGCCGCCTTTTACGACCTCTACCATGGGAATACCGAATTTTTTGGCAAACTCCCAGTCTCTTGTATCGTGTGCCGGAACAGCCATAATTGCGCCTGTGCCGTAAGAAACAAGAACGTAGTCCGAAATAAATATCGGAATTTCTTCGCCGTTGACGGGGTTTATCGCCTTGACGCCTTTGAGCATTACACCGGTCTTGTCTTTGTTGACCTCTGTTCTCTCAAAGTCGGATTTTCTTGCCGCCTCTGCCTGATATGCGCGGATTTCGTCCATATTTTCGAGTATATCCGCCCATTTTTCTATGTAAGGATGCTCGGGTGACACAACCATATATGTTGCGCCGAAGAGCGTATCGGGTCTTGTTGTATAAACAGTAAGGGTGTCGCCCGTTGTGGCGGTGAAATCAACCTCTGCACCGGTTGAACGGCCTATCCAGTTTTTCTGCTGAATTTTAACTCTGTCAATAAAGTCAAGGTCGTCAAGGTCGTCTATAAGGCGCTGTGCATACTCGGTGATTTTAAGCATCCACTGGCTCTTAACTTTTCTGACCACTTCGCTGCCGCAGCGCTCGCATACGCCGTTGACAACCTCTTCGTTTGCAAGCACGCATTTGCAGGAGGTGCACCAGTTGACGGCCATTTCTTTTTTATATGCAAGTCCCTTTTTAAACAGCTGCAAGAATATCCACTGAGTCCACTTATAATACTTGGGGTCCGTGGTGTTTATCTCTCTGCTCCAGTCAAAAGAGAAGCCTAGCGACTGCAGCTGCTCTTTGAAGTGAGCAACATTCTTTTTTGTAACCTCTGCCGGGTGAACATGATTTTTTATAGCAAAGTTTTCAGTCGGCAAGCCGAATGCATCCCAGCCCATGGGATAAAGCACATTGTAGCCCTGAAGACGTTTTTTTCTTGCAACAACGTCAAGCGCGGTGTAAGAGCGCGGGTGACCTACATGAAGCCCCTGACCCGAGGGATACGGGAACTCAACAAGGCAATAGAATTTGGGCAGAGTATAATCCTGCTTTGCGTGGAATACTCCTGTCTCCTCCCACTTCTTTTGCCATTTCTTTTCTACTGTTTTAAAATCGTATGCCATTTGCAAAACCCTTCCTTATTTATCTGAGCGCCTCAGTCCTCTGTAACCAAAGCAGAAATATCTTCTTCAACACCGTCTGCCCAAAGCTTTTCGAGGTTATAATAATCTCTCGCTTCTTTTGTGAAGACGTGTATAACAACACAGCCGTAGTCAAGCAAAATCCAGCCCGTTGCTTTGCCCTCTATGTGGTCGGCTTCAACGCCGAGCTTTGTCAAAGCGTCTTCTGCCTCATCTGCAAGTGATTTGACGTGGGTGTTTGACGTGCCGTTAACTATTATAAAATAATCCGTCACAACAGTGACGTTTTTGGTTGATATAAGCTTTATATCTATACCCTTTTTTTCATCCAGAGCCTTTATTGCGCTCTCGGCGATTTCTTTAGGTGTCATTAACATTTTCCTTTCATATTTAATATCAGCTCGTTATATGCCGCAACGCTGTCGGCATGAACGGTGCTGCCTTTTTTAACAAGTGAAGTTATCGTGTATTTCAGCGCATAGAGCATTGCTTTTTCAAGGCTCTGTGCCGCGAGTGCGCGCATGACGTCAACATCCTCATAATCGCGCTCTGCCGAAATAAAATCGGCAACATAAATAATTTTTTCTATAAGCGACATACCGGCTCTGCCGGTTGTGTGATACCTCACCGCAAGGTAAATTTCGCCGTCGTCTATATTCATTTTATATTTTATATACTCCGCACCGCTCATTGCGTGCCAAAGCTTTCTGTTGTTTTTTTCGTCGCGCGAAAGCGTAATTCCCGCCGTTTTAAAGAGCTCTTCATGCTCTTCGTCCGATGCGTTTTTCATAACGTCGTGCAAAAGGCCGGCGGTGTAGCACTTTTTAGGGTCTGCGCCGTATATTCCGGCAAGCTCTTTTGCACTGTCGGCAACGTTAAGGCTGTGATTAAAGCGGTAATCATCAAGCCGAGAACGTAAAAGCTTTATTATTTTTTCGTCCGTCCATGCGTTGTTCAAGTGTACAATCCCCTCTTCTTAATATAAGCGGCAACGTCTTTTTCAACCTTTGTTTCGTCAAATGAATCTCTCACTTCCGTGGAGCTTATCTCTATCGGCGAAAAATCCATAATCAAAAATCTGTCTTTTCTGTTTGGGTAATGCCGCTCAACATATTCCTCAAGCTCTCTCACACCGGAGGAATCCCTCGGTGCGGCACATATAACGGCAAAATCAAGTATTTTATCGGGTTCTCGCCACTTATGAAAGCTCAAAAGCATATCGGAGCCCATCAAAAAAAGCAGCTCGTCCTTCGGATACCTCTCTTTCAGCTCACGCAAAGTGTCAACCGTGTAGCTTTTGCCGTGACGGCGAAGCTCCATATCGCTGACGCTCACTTTCTCCCCGAGAGGCAAAAATGTCAGCCTGCACATCTCGAGCCTGTCCGCACCGTCGGCAAGAAAATCCGACAATTTATGCGGCGGAATATACGTTGGGACTATAAGCAATAAATCCAACGAAAGCCTGCTCATAAATTCAAGAGCAAGCTTTTTGTGTCCTTCGTGGGGAGGGTTAAATGTCCCTCCGAAAACACCTATCTTCATTATCTGATGTTTACCTTTTTGCTCATTAAGTAATGAGTTGCAAAGAAAAGACCTATGCCCAAAGCGAGATATACAAACAAAGAAGCGATGTCAATCGGTGCGTTTCCGGCAAGCTCAAGCTGAGCATATTTCAAATTGTTTGTAACAAGCTGAAGTCTGCCGTCAATATAGAACAGTGAGAATACAATGTGGTTGTCAATAAATCCTGCAATCTTTGTAGCTATAACCGAGATGGGGATAAACAGAACGATGGTCCACAAAACACTTCTCTTTTGAAAAAGTCTTGTGTTCGCAATTGTGCTTGTAAAGAATACCGTTATGGTGAAAAATGAAAACTGAATAAAATACATTATTATTCTCACAACAACCGAAACGATTATTGATGTTACGCTCACATTAGAGAACTGCGAGAGCATACTCATTATCAAATCGTAGTTGTCGCCGAGAACCTCTTTTTTAAACACTATACCCGTTATCCACATACTGCCGAACAATGCGGCAAGAGCAATTACAAACCAAACTGTCGATACGATTATTTTAGAAAGAAGAATCATCCAGCTTTTAACCGGAAGGGTAAATGTGAGATAGCCCTGTTCCGCATAAAGCGTTTTGTGAAAATCGGTTAGTACCACAACAGCGGTCAGCACAAACATACAAGCCGTTACCATGAGCAAAATCGCAACGCCGAGAGCCTCGGCAACCGTCATAGAGTCGCCGCCCTTTGCATAGTGCGATATGAGCGTTACACCCGAAATACCTGCAACTATAAGGTAAATCACGCCCATTATTCTGCCTGTCGATATAAAATCGTGTTTAAGAACCTTACATAACATTGCGGAACACCTCCTTAAACAGATCTTCTACCGTCATATTGTGTTCGCTTATTGTCTTAACGTCGGTATTAACGGCAAGCGAGCCGCCCTTTACCATAAGCACCCTGTCAAGTATGCCCTCAATATCATAAATGAGGTGAGTTGAAAGAAGTATCGTTGAATTTGCAAGATGATTTTTCATTATTGTTTCCATAATAAAATCTCTTGCAACCGGGTCAACGCCGCCAAGCGGCTCGTCAAGGATATAGAGCTTTGCCTCTCTGCTCATAACAAGCAAAAGCTGCATTTTCTCCTGCATACCCTTTGACATTGTTTTAATCTTTTGCTTTTCGGGCAGATTAAAGGTTCTGAGCATTTCATATGCCTTGTCTTTATTAAAATTCTTATAAAAATCTGCCATATAGTTTATTGCCTGCTTCGGCGTCATCCATGCGGGCAGATAGTTTTTTTCGGGGAGATATGCGACTTTCTCTTTGGTGTGAACACCCGGGTGTTCGCCGTCTATTAAAATTTCGCCCTCATAATCGTTGATAAGACCGACTATGGATTTTATCATAGATGTCTTTCCGCATCCGTTGGGACCTAAAAGTCCGACTATTTTGCCCTCGGGTATCTCATATGAAATGCCGTTGAGCACCTGATGATTTCCGTAGCTTTTTTTGAGATCTTTAACCTTTAGCAAAGGTGTACTCATTTATATTCCTCCTATCCCGTTATCGGGAGCTTAATCGTCTGCCAGGCGAGCCTCTTCTATAATTTCTTCCGTAATTTCTTCGGATTCGCCGTGCTTAACCGCAAAAATGCAAAGTATTGAAAGTATGAAGCAAATCGGGCAATAATAGAACAGTGAAGCATATGTGCCCGTGAGCATACGAACTATACCGTAAATTATGGGTGTGGCTATCTGTGCAGAGAATGTTGCCGTGTAATAATATCCTGTAAAGGTTCCAACCTTGTCAAGTCCGCCGATTTCAAGAACAAGCGGCAAGGTGTTAACCGTTATGAGCATGTTCGCAAATCCGCCGAGAACAAGCGCAACATAAACAAGTGTTAGTGCTTTGCCGGTGATACCGTCAACAATAAGATATGCCGCAAATGCGCCTATAAAGAGTGCAAGACCTGTGATAATGGTCTTCTTTCTGCCGAATTTTCTGCCGAGAAGACCTGCGGGTATCGCGCCGAGAGCGGTTGAAACCGCAAAAATTGTAAGCATTGATGTTGCTTCGCCGCTTGATTTGCCGAGAATTTCTGCCGCAAAAAGTGCAAAGAAAGTCTGAATTGCATTTGAACCGCAGAAGAGGAAGAAAAGACCCATGAGCATGAATATAAGGCTCGTCTTTTCGCCCTTTGAGAGCTTGATTGCTTTAAGTCTCTCTTTTTCTGCCTTGGCAGCCTCTTTTTCCGCCTTGCGCTTTGCTTTGGCGTCTGCCTGCATATTTTCGTCCATTTTAACCTTGAGTCTGCTGTCGGGTTCTTTAACAAACAACGCAACAACTATTGTGCAGATTATCATTATAACGGCGGCAAAAAGAAAAACTCCGGGGATATATTCATTCTCCTGTGTTTTTTTATCGTATCCGCCGATAAGGCAAACTATTGTGCCAGCCTGAAGTGCAAGGAGAGAGCCTACACCGCCGACAAGGTTTATGACCGAGTTGCCCTCGCTTCTGAGTGCGGGAGGCGTAAGATCCGGCATGAGCGCAACACATGGAGCGCGCCAGAATGACATTATCAAAACAAAAAGTATGATGCATGTCATCATTGCGGGAATTGAGCCGTTCTCGTGAAGAGCAACCCTCGGTATCATAATAAACACAATGGCGGCAAGGGGCGCACCGATTAAAATAAACGGCTTGCGCTTGCCTATGCGTGTGTGGCATCTGTCTGATATTTTGCCGAATGCCGGCTGAAAAATAACGCCGAATATGTTGTCAAAGGTCATGATTATGCCGATAAAGAGCGGCACCAAAGTAAAGCCTGTTTCAGCCGAGCCTACGTTTTCGCCCTGCGCCTGCATAAAATCAAGCAAACCCGGGAATCTTGCCACGAGGCTTTCACTCCATGAAGCAATTGTTGCGGAGCTGCCGAGAAGCTTGTTTAAAAGTGTTGTAACATACGGGTCATAAACACCCCATGCAATGGATGAAGCCATAAACGCAAAGCCGATAAGTATGGTTTTGCCGTAATTAAGCTTTGCCTTTTTTACTTTTTCTGCCAATAGAAACATCCTTTCAAAATATGATCGGGGATTCTCGTGTAATTATAACACTGTTGAGGCGTTTTGCAAATACTTTTTCGGCAAAACATTAAATATTTACGAATAATTCAAATTTACCGTTTCTCTTTTGCGGCCTTCTTTTTGTCCGCAACGTTCTTTATTAAAAATCCTATAACGGCACAGGGGATTAAAATTATTACGCCGATGATGATATATTTCATGGGTATCAGATTATAAACACCCATGCCGAGCACTGTCAGCATAATAACACGCGGCAAAATACCGAGAAGCGACATTAAAAAATAAGGCAAAAATTTAAAATCAAACGCACCAAAAAAAAGACTTGAAAAATCTATCGGTATCCCCGAAAATCTTGCGCCGAAAACAAACAGGCTTTTATTTTTGGATTTCATATTCAAAAGCTTATCGCCCGCTTTTGTGCCGCTGAGCTTTTTTTCGACTGCGTCTTTTCCTAAAAATCTGCCCATAATAAATGTGGCGGTGACTTCTATCGCTATGCCGAGGGTATTGATAAGAAGGGCGGTCTTGGTGTCAAATGCCATGCCGACCGAGACGTATATCAGCGACGCGGGAACGACGAACACCAAGGATTTCAAAAAATACACACCCAAAACTATTGCCGCCGCGGCAAACACGCTGCTTGCAGAGGATATAAGCTCTCTGATGTCAAGATTTGACAGATAATCGTAGTTTAAAATTATAACAGTCAAAAGTGCGGCCGCGAGCAATATTTTAAGTACATTTAAAAGCTTGTTTTTCATATTTTTTCCTCTCACTTAGTTGTGGACGGATATTAGTATAACCTCAGAAAAAAGTATTTTCAATAAAATAATCAAAGTTTACCTATATTTTATATTTTGAACTTAAAATCAGTGCAAGTTGACTAAGCATTTGTGTTGACTTTATCATCAAAGTATGTCAAAATATTAGTCTGATGTGTAAACAATTTATGAAACGGAGAGCCACCTATGCTTAAAGAAAAAATTTTGTGGAAAGCTGCCGAAATTTTTATAAGCCGCACGCTCAAGTACATTGACAAAAAGCCTGCGGAAAATCTGGTTAAGCTTATAAACATTTCGGAAAAGTTTACAAAAAAAATATTTCCCGGCAGCAATTTTGAAAAATTCAGAGAAGCCGTTGCCGACAAAGACAATATCTGGGGTCAGTATGCCCTCAACATCATAAATGACACCGACAGAGAATATCTCAAAAAAATGCTTCTTTCTTTCGGTCTCGGCGGCGGCTACTACGGCACCAAAGAAGTCAGAGAAAGCCGCGAAAAATACAAGTGCAACATTCCCTGGCTTATACTCATGGACCCGACAAGCGCGTGCAACAGAAACTGCAAGGGCTGCTGGTCGGCAGAATACGGTCACAAGCTCAACCTGACATATGACGAAATGAACGATGTTGTGAACCAGTGCGTTGAGCTCGGCACACACTTCTTTATGTTCACCGGCGGCGAGCCGCTTATCAGAAAAGACGATATTTTAAGGCTTTGCAAAGAGCACCGCGACTGCACATTTCTTGCCTACACCAACGCAACGCTTGTTGACCAAAAGTTTTGCGACAATATGAAAGAGGTCGGCAATCTCTCGCTCGCACTCAGCATTGAGGGCAGTGAAGACAGCAACGACGCGCGCCGCGGCGAAGGGAGCTACCATGACACTATGAGAGCCATGGATCTTCTAAAAAAGAACGGCTGTTTCTTCGGAATATCCGTTTGCTACACAAGCGCAAATATTGACGCCGTAACAAGCGACGAGTTTATTGACCTGATGCTTCAAAAGGGAGTCAAATTCGGTCTTTACTTTAACTATATGCCTGTCGGCACCGGTGCAGTACCCGAGCTTATCCCCTCACCCGACCAAAGAATCCATATGTATAAGTGGATTCGCCGCATGAGAGACAAAAAAACAGGCAAACCCATGTTTATTATGGACTTTCAGGATGACGGCGAATATGTCGGCGGCTGCATAGCGGGCGGCAGAAGATATTTTCATATCAATTCCGCAGGCGATATCGAGCCGTGCGTATTTATTCATTATTCCGACTCAAACATCAGAAAAGACAAGATAATAGATGCTCTCAAAAAGCCGCTTTTCACAGCCTATTATCACAATCAGCCGTTTAACGACAACCACCTGCGCCCCTGCCCGATGCTTGAAAACCCCCAATGCCTGAGAAAAATTATTAAAGAAACCGGTGCAAAATCAACAGACCTTATAAACAAAGAGGATGTGGAAACTCTTTGCGCCAAGTGCGATAAATTTGCCGCAGCGTGGCAGCCGAAAGCCGACGAGCTTTGGAACAGCACAAAACACCCGAAAAACAAGGATCAGTTTTATCGTGACACGCCCGAGGGCAAAAAAGCCCTTGACAAAAAAGAGTGATAAGTGTATAGTGTTCTTACAATCAAATACAGGGGTGCTGTGCCCTCGGCACGGCTGAGATTATACCCTTAAGCGGTTTCGCTTAGCACCTGATACGGGTAATACCGGCGTAGGAAGTTATATAAAAGCCAAAGCGAGCGCTTAAAATGCGTTCGCTTTATTTTTTGCCGTATAATCTTTGGATTTGGTTGAATATTTTAAAGGACGTGTTTATATGAATCAGAACACAAAAAAACTGACCGTATGCGCCGTTATGGCGGCTCTTTCGATCGCGCTCTCATTCGTCAAGGTTTTTGAGATGCCCTTCGGCGGTTCAATCACACTTTTCAGCATGGTTCCCGTTATGTTCGCAGGCTATGCCTACGGTGCAAAATGGGGTCTCGGCACGGGACTTGTTCTCGGTATTGTTCAGTGCATTTCCGGTGCGGCAAACTCGCTCGCATACCTCACGGACAATATTCCGAACTTTATTCTCTGCCTTCTTTTTGACTATCTTGTTGCTTTCGCCGTTCTCGGTCTTGCAGGCATATTCAAAAAGAAAATCAAAAATCCGCAGGCGTCATTCGCTCTCGGCGCGGCATTTGCTGCATTTCTTCGCTACATCTGCCACTTCATTACCGGCTACATCGTATGGGGCGGCTATGCCGAGGACACAATCGCCGGCTGGGGTGACTTCGGCGCAAAGCTTCTCGGGGATTTCTCCGGCAACGCTCTTGCACTGGTATATTCTCTTGTTTACAACGCGTCATATATGCTCCCCGAGCTTGTAATCTCTGTTATTGCCGCTGTTGTGCTTATCTCAATTAAACCCATCGCAAAAGAGGCAAAAGGCAAAAACTAAACAAAAAGCAACGTCAAAAATCCGGTCTGCACACAAAAATGCAGACCGGATTTTTTATTTATCGATTTCTTCTTTTTCGGGTATCGGCAGAACCTTTACTTCTATCTCAAGCACGCGGCGCTCATCTGTTTTGGTTACGGTAACAAACAGATTTTCATACACAAAGTTATCGCCGACAACAGGAATTTTATCAAGCTTCTCCATAACCCAGCCGCTTATGGAATTGCTGTCACTGTCGGTTGTCAAATTAAAAAATTCGCACAGCTTTTCAAGCTCCTCGGAGCATTGAACGCGGTATGTATCATCGTCCGTTTTGACAAATGTCTCCACCGCCTCATCGTGTTCATCCCAAATTTCGCCGACAAGCTCTTCGAGAATATCCTCCATTGTGACTATGCCGAGCGTTCCGCCGTATTCATCACTGACAACGGCAAGGTGTGATTTTTTGCTTTGTAAAAGCTTCATCAAATCGCTTATCTTTACCCACGGCGGAATAAATATCGGTTTCATCATAATATCCTGCACGCTTTTTTCCGTTATTCCGCTTGCCGTGTAAAAATCCTTTTGATTTATAATGCCGATAATATCGTCCAGGCTCTCGTCATAAACCAAAAGACGCGAATACTTAGTTTCTGAAAACATCTTTGCGATTTCGTCTTTTCCCGCATCCTTTTGAACTGCGGCAAGGTCCACTCTGTGGGTTAAAATATCCTCTGCCTCACGGTCGGTAAACTCTATCGCGCTTCTCAAAAGCCTGCCCTCGTCGCCGTTTATTCCGCCGGCCTGCTCCGCCTCTCCGACAAGGAGCAGAAGCTCGTCCTGAGTCATTGAATCGGGAGTTTTTGATTTGAAAATTTTTGATAGCAGCTTTTTCCACTGAGCAAAAAGAAAGTTAAGCGGTGTAAAAACGGTGACAAAAAATTTGAGCAGCGGCGCAGAACGAAAGGCAAAACGTTCGGGGTTATCTTTCGCAAGACTCTTGGGCGAAATTTCGCCGAAAATTAAAACAACAACGGTTATCACCACCGTAGAAATTGTTGCGCCCACATTGCCGAAATAGCGTACAAAAAGCACAGTGCCGACAGACGCCATTGCGATATTAACAATGTTGTTGCCGATAAGTATGCTTGAAAGCAGCTTGTCATACTGAGCAGAAAGCTTCAGCACCAAATCGGCTTTTTTGTTCCCTTTTTCTGCCAGTGATTTTATTCTTGTTATGTTAAGTGACGAAAATGCGGTTTCGCTTGCCGAAAAATAAGCCGACATCGAAACTAAAAAAAGCAAAAGAACAACAGTCAATATATCTTTTTGCATAAAGCTCGGATCTCCTTAATTTTTATAACAAAAGCATACCTGCCCCGCGGAACAGATATGCCTGTTTTTGTATTCTTTGTCCGTTAATATCCTCCCGGAAAGGTTCGCTTTTATTATAATACAACAATGCGCCTTCCGTCAATACGGCAAGATTTAGAAGTATTTATTCGTCAAAAGTGCTCTGCGGTATGGTGCAGCTGCATTTAACCACCAAATTGCAATAATCAAGCATAAACCCGCTTAATGTCTCACTCGGAAAGTCATATTTCAAACCCGTTCTACTGTCTTTTGCAACAATTTTTTCCACCTTTATTCCATCCAAAGCCGCCAAGCGGCACAAATCATCAATTAAATATTTGAATTTATTTTCATTTTTTATAATATATCCATAACTGTTATGACTAACATAATCCCTCGAGAAATCACCATAAGCAACTATCTTTCCCGATGAATTATATTTTGCATTTTTCGCTTTTATCATAATATCCCTTTTTATTTGGGTAAGCATATCTTTGGCATCGTATTCTGCGTCTATTATCTCTTCTTTTCTTTTTATCATATCGACTTCTTCAGGAGTTTTTGCAACGGATTTTAATTCTGCCATAAAATCGCTGTTTTCGCCAGCCTTGGCATCATTGGATTTAGCAAAATCACTTATTGCTTTGTTATATGCCATATCGGCCTTTTTTTTCGCTTGTATTATCGGTATTATTTGATTTTGCATTGCTGTCTTTCCCTACTCTGACGCAGTGTGAAACAATTGCACATATTAAGCCGAAACCAATCAAAAATATTACATAAGATTCCACATTCACTACCTCCTCATTTCACAAATTATATCATATTTTAAAGAAAAGTCCCTTTATAATTCAAAAAAATAACCCTCCGCCCAAAGACGGAGGGTTGGAGCTACCGGTCGGACTCGAACCGACGACCTGCGCATTACGAATGCAAAAAATCACCTTTCACTTTGTTTCACAATGTTTCAAAAACGTTGATTTTAAGCCATTTTCTGACGATACACCTTTCACGAGCTTTCACGAGCGTGCACCCCAAAGCACTAAAATAAACACCAAACAAACACCAAATAAACACCAAAAATTAACGAGCGTGTAAAGCTTGAATGTTGACAAGCTCGGCACGCTCGGATATAATGCGTCTGTGGCACTACCAACGCGGTAGGCGGTTATACTCTTTGCCCTCGCAAGGGGGTGTTTGTGTATGCAGTTTGTTACATATGAGAACCTTTTTTCTTTTTCTCTTGTTATAATCGGCATTACAGGGCTGTTTATTGCAGCTCTTTCACATATAAAGAAATAACCGCCCTCACGACCAAATGAAGCGGTTATTCTTTGTTGATTAACTTTATTCACGAGGGCGTAACCGTCTATCGGTAGTGCCACTCTTTGCACCTCTATTATATCACGTTCGCGGCATATGTCAAGTAAACATCTTTAAGCTCTCGCCTTTTGGCGTGGGCTTTTTTCTTTACAACCTCAACAATGAATAGCAGCTCGGTTTTCCTACCCCGAGCGGGTCAACTCCGTTGTATATTTTAAATCCTCTAACGGAAAGGACGGCACGGCTATTCTTACGCACCGTAAGGGGTTGCACCTTATATCTTGCATTATATGCAGAAATTATCTTATATAAAAAAACTCGGGAAACGTCGGTGACGCCCCCCTTACAAAAACATATAGTTTTTTGATTTCGTGTTTATTATATGCCTTTTATTCTAAAAAGTCAACAACTTTTTTTAAGAAATTATAGGATGCTGTTATTATTTGCTGTTCTTTAAAATATTCCGAATGTTTTGTCATTCTTTTATTTACTAAGTCTTTTAATTCTTGGTATCTGTGTATTTTTACTGAGACAGGAACTATATTTTCATAAAGATATATTAAAGATGTCATTTCTAACAACGGTCTAATCTTTAATTTTTCGACTCTTTCAGACTTCTGTATTGTATCAATTTTGCTAACAAACACGCTTATTTCTCGTGGCGGTTTAGTATACCCTTTTCTAAGGTCATGTATAACACAATTATTATGTGCACATGCATTCCGCAAACTCTTAACAGAATTCAAAGTGCCAATATGATTGTGGTTTCGCATTGGATACGCTTCATAGTAGCAATCGTAAAACTTTATGAACTCACCAAATCCTATAATTTCCATAAAAGCCCACACAGGGCAATCTATTTCATATTTATCAAAAATTAAATTGCCAGCATTTGAGCGATGATATTCAAAATAAAAGTTTTTATTTATAAGGTCGCCTACATAACTTGAATTTCTTTTTTGAAAAATATCCATTTTGATCCATTCAAATTTATTTAAAAATACTTTAACAATATCATAGCCGTTTTCATTAGCGTTTTCAGTTATATCAGCTAACACTTGAACTTTTAAAAAATGCTCAATATCCAAACACATTTTAATAACTAAAAAGCGTAAATGCATATCAATTTTCGCCAATTCCGACAAATACGCAAAGTCCAAATTTATATACTTGCCCTCTTCTTCACCTGACTGTTTTTTATCATAATTCTTTCGATATGAAGCAATTCTAAAATAGTTGTTTCTATTTTTCAAATATTCCTTTGCGACTTCTTCCCCCTCAATGTCAAAAGTTATTCCTTTATCTTTCATTTTTTGTACAAGTTTGTCGCTCGTCATTTTAGGTTTATTAAGCATTATAACTCCCCTTTAATATTTACTTTTCCATAGCTTCATCAATCGCACGGTTTACAAAGCGGTTTAAGCTCTCGCCTTTACTCTCGGCATATGCTTTTATCTTTTCTTTCTTGCCTTTGGGTACTACTAATGCTATTCTGTCATAATTCGCAGCGTTATATTTATTTTTAGCTTTGGTGCTTGCTTTGCCGCCGCTCTTTATCATATCTGCCATAAATTCAACACCTCACGTTTTTTGTCTCTTTTTCCATTGTACACATTATAACACATTTTTTATACTTAATCAAGTATAAAATTGCAACAAATATACTTGTGTAAGTTTGTACATTTTGTCTATTGAAATATACTTGTGTAAGTAGTATAATATAACCACAGTCAAGGGAACACACCGACTGAAAAAGCAACGGAGCAAGCAGCCACACCGACAAGCACCGAACATAAGCGGCACGCAGCCAAGAGGAGCACGCTCGACAGCTTTAATTATATTAAAAGGAGTTATGCACAATGTCAGAAAAAGAAATCACCGCAAAAGTCAGAGAGTTACGCGAGCTTATGGCAATGGCTGACGAGCTCAACGCAGAAATCACCGCCATACAAGACACTATAAAGGGCTTTATGGGCGAGCGTGAGGAGTTAAGAGCAGGCGAATATAAAATACGCTACAAGACCGTTAAAAGCTCACGCTTTGACACCACAGCATTTAAAGCCACACACCAAGAGCTTTATAACCAATATGCCAAGCAGACAGTTACACGCCGTTTCAGCGTGGCATAAAAGAGCGGCTCTTGTAAAATCACCGACCAAAGCAATCACAAGAGCCTAAAAAGCACAAACAAAACCGCAAGCGGCATTGATTGTTATATATATTTTAACCTTGCCGCTTCGGCTTGTCAAGAACAGAAAGGAATAATTAAACATGAACAATCTTTATGAAGTATCTAACAAACTCGAATGCTTATCTATTGAAACTGAAAGAATATGCGACCTTATACAGCTCGCCGCCGAAGAAACAGACCCCGTTGCCTATGAGCTTGATTTTAACGACAAAAAAGATATTTCGCGGGCTTATCTTTACGCCAACAGAGCCACGCTAATGGCTTCTTTACTTGATACCGCTCTAATGGCATTGAAAGAAAGAGTTGAAGAGCTTAACAGCATATCTACCGAGCTTTACGAGCAATCAAAAGCGCAGAAGCAAGCACAGCAGCAAACCATATAACAGAATGCCCGCACTTTAGCCGCTCTGAATAACAGGGCGGTTTTTATTTTTCTCGCGCGTGTGCGCGTTGACGGGCTCAACTTTTAAATCAAAATAGCCGTTTAGCGTGTAATATGCATTTAAACAGCCCATTTTAGCATTTTACCCTTTCGTGGTTATTAAATTCATTGTTTTTATATTAAAACAGCTTATTCAGGCGCACAGGCGGTATTTTAAATGTTCTGCACTGTTTTTGTTGTCTCAAACGCGGTTGACGGGTAAAAGCCCCAAAAAATGCGTATATTTTGCAAGAATAACAGCAAAATCAAGCATTGCCGAGCGTGTTATCAGCCTGTTAAACGCTCGCAGCTGCGCTCTTTTCGTCCACTTTTGACAACCAAACGCATTAAAAAATCTATTGGGGAAAACTTTCAGAAGTTCTTTACCCCTACCCGTTGCTGATTTCCCCCTGAAAATTTATCGGTCAAGTGGGGGGGATATTCACGCGCACGCGCGCGAGGGTTTCAGGTTTTTTCAGGCTCTCGGCACGCTCGTATGTATTCTCTGTCGCGCTCGGTCTGTTTTCTGCTCTCTTTTAGATATTCTTGCATTTCAATAATGAACTCTTCGGAGCTCGCCCACTTATTTTTGAAGCTGCCAAGACCTGTAAAGCCATATGCCATATCTTCTAAAAAGCTGTCATTCGACTTTATAAGCTCTTTATACGGCTTTAACTCGTTTCTATCCCTCAAAGCTTTTAACGCGTCGCATTCGCGTTTTCGTGCCTTTGAGAATGTCATATCACACGCTCGCGCCGTCTCTGATATATTGCACTCACGGTAATACCGCAGATTTATTATTTTACGCTGCTCATCTGTCAGAGCTTCGGTCATTGCTCGGTCAAGTGCACCGTGTAGCTGATTGATATATATGCGCTCTTCTGCTTCATCAAAAGAAGCCGCTGCCGTTTCGTCCTCTATGGTGTCAGATAAGGTTATATCTTCACCCACAAAGCCTTTTAAATCGTCGTCTAACGAGCGTGCACCGTTTAGCGCGTCTTTATCCTCGTTGTTACTGTCAAAGCCCAACACATGACGTTTAAAGCGATTTTTCATAAGGTAATTAACATAGCTTGAAAGTTTTATATCTTTCTCGCGCTCGTATGCGTTCACCATATCCACCAACACAAAGAAACATTCTTGCTCCAAATCCTCAAGACACACACCGCGAGCTTGCAGCCGCTGCATATATCGGCTGTAAAATGCGCTTGCCTTAAATATCAAAAGCTTTTTCATCTGCTCCCACAAGTCATTATAAAGCTCCGTATGCCCTTGCTTTATAAGTTCTGCCAATTCTTCATTAGTTGCCATTGACACACGCTCCCCGATAAGATAAAATATTCTTACTCAAAATATATTTCCTCATCAAGGCGGCTGGCATTGTGTCAGTCGCTTTTTTCTTTTTGGGGGCTTTGTTGTGCTACCTTTGAAATTCAAATCGAGCGTGCATTTAACGTTTCTGAAAAATGGCTTATTATCAACGCTCGTGGGCTTTTTGTGGTCGATTTAATACTATTATTTACAAGACCCCCACGCGCCCAAAAGGACGCATTAAAAAGCTTTTATTCTGTCTCATATTTGTGTAACTCTTCTTTAGCTGTTCTTAACGTGTAAAAAGTGCTTATGGCTGTTTGTTCAACCTTTTTTATGTACTTTCTTAAATCTTCGGCATTGTCGGGGAAGTAATAACCTTTTTGGTCTGAAACAATACATACACCCTTGCGGCGCAGCAGCTCTATTACTTTCCTTAATTCCCTTGTTGAAAGCTTGTTATATTTTGCAAGGTCTTTCATGTGGACGGCGTTTTTTCTACCGTATCTAAAACAGCATAAAACGTTATAACATATATCTTCGGTGCGCTCGCTCATAATTTACCCCCTTATGCTTCTTATTTTGCAATTCTCAGCATTAAGCGTTTCGCAGCACTCACCGTTTAAACGCTCGTATAACACATCAAGATTTATTAAACGCCTTGTGTTGTTCATTATAACGGGGATTTCACCATTTTTTACCATACGGCGCAACGCTCGCAAGGTTAAAGCCGTTTCAGGGTCTGCCTTTTTTATCTCTGCCATAGCTTCGGGCACGGTTCGCATTCTCGGCAAACTCATTACTGCGCCCCCTTTGCAAGCTCGGCTATAATGTTAAGAATATTAACCCGCTCGCTCTCTGTCAATTCATGGCGCAGCTTGCGGCTTAAATTTCCGTCATTTATTCCGAGCTTGTCGGCTATCTGCCAAAGCTTAACGCCTGATTTTTTCGCCGTTTGCCTGATTTCTTGATTTGTCATTTTTTTTACACTCCTTATTGTAAATTGTTGTTATTGACTTTAAGCAACTTATATGTTACAGTTATATTATAACGCAACAACATCAACAAGTCAACATATTTGTTGACATTTTATTTTTGTGCAACAAAAGGAGCTTTTAAAATGGCAGATGAGAACATTATCGGCGAGCGTTTAAGAGCCTGCCGACAAGGAATGCAAGCAAATCAAACAAAGATTGCCGAGCTTTTAGGCGTTCAACGGCAGATTATAAGCTATTACGAAAGCGGCGCACGCAAACCAAACCTTGAAGATATACAAAAGCTTGCCGATTTATACGGCGTTACGGTTGATTATCTTTTAGGACGTACAGACGTTGCAACGCCGAACATCGAAATACAAGCCATATGCGATTATACGGGGTTAAATGAAAACACTGTTGATATGCTGCATTCAGCCATTCCACGCGTTAAAATTGTACGCGATATGCTGCCTGATGTTCCCGTTGTATATGATTTCGGGGCTATGCTGAACTTAATGTTTTCAGATGAAAGCTTTATTATGTCTTTTTGTGCGAATTTTATAAATTACTTTGACGCAAAAGCAAATTTAGAAAGATTTGAAGAGATTTTCAAAATGGGCAATGTTCCTTTGGGCGTTGATTTTTCTAATCTTTTCCTAATGGGTATGCAATTAGACTTGAAAAAGCTAAAAGACAAATACGGTAAAGGGGTTGTATTTTGTTATGGCGACGATTGAGCAGCGCGGCAGCTCCTACCGCATAACCGTTTCTGTCGGTTATGATGTATCGGGCAAGCAAATACGCCGTTCTATGACCTTTAAGCCCGATATAGGCATGACAAAGAAGCAAATAAAAAAAGAGCTTGAACGGCAAGCGGTGTTGTTTGAGGAACATATAAAAAGCGGCTTGTTTGTTGACAGTACAATAAAATTTGCAGACTTTGCGCAAAAATGGCTTGACGAATACGGCAAGGAACATTTAAGAGCCACCACATACCGCAGATATACCGACTGTTTAACACGCATAAATCAAGCTATAGGGCATATGCGCATTGACAGAATACAGCCGACACATTTATTGTCATTTTATAAAAATCTTTCAGAGCAAGGCATAAGAAGCGATACCAAATACAGCCCGAACGCAGATATTAAAGCTCTGATAAAGAGTAAAGGCATGACACAAACAGCCTTTGCCGAGCGTGCGGGGCTTTCTATCGGCACAATAAAAGAAGCTATGCGCGGCAATAACGTAAATTACAATTCCGCTGCGGCAATATCCAAAACGCTCGGAATACCTTTACGCTCGTTATTTAACGCCGTCGGTGCTGATGAAACGCTCGCAAGCTCCACAATACAGTATTATCACCGTGTTATTTCTTCTATCCTTGCAACCGCCGTACAATGGCAAGTTATATTATTTAACCCCTGCGACCGTGTGAAGCCGCCAAAAAGCGAGCGTAAAGAAGCAAAATATCTTGACGATAAGCAAGCCGCCGAGCTTTTAACCGCGCTCGGTAGCGAACCGATACTATATAAGACCTTATTTTCCGTGATAATGCTAACAGGTATGCGCAGAGGCGAAGCCTGCGGCTTGAATTGGGGCGACATTGACCTTGACAGGGCAATAATAGACATAAACAAATCAAGCCTTTACACGCCCGATAACGGGTTGTTTGAGGACGAAACAAAAAACGAGACTTCACGCAGAGTTATAAAGATACCCACGCTCGCGGTTGATATGCTAAAGCAATACAGAGCACATCAGGCAGCTTTAAAATTAAAGCTCGGCGATAAATGGCGGGCAAGTGACAAGGTATTTACTTCTGAAAGCGGCTTGCCAATACACCCCGACACGGTAACAAGTCATTTCAGAGAGTTTATTAAAAAAACAGACCTGCCGCAAATTACCGTTCACTCCCTGCGGCACACAAACGCTACACTTATGATAGCAAACGGTACAGACCTAAAGACAGTATCAAAGAGATTGGGACACGCGAGCGTCAGCACAACAGGCAATATCTACACTCACGCTATAAAGAGTGCCGACGAACTGGCAGCAGACAAATTAACAGATATTTTTATAAACCGAAAGCAAGCATAAAATAAGAGCGGAACACACAATGAACTGCCCCAAATTGAGCAGACAGTACAAAAAAAGCCTACTTGAAGTAGAAAA
>OLSB01001057.1_pt1 | contig 28935 bp, 27 predicted proteins | sample 1672071 | NCBI WGS metagenome assembly OLSB01 (sample SAMEA3136642, study PRJEB25190) | human gut metagenome | biome: human gut; feature: human-associated habitat; material: faeces | place: Austria | collected 2013 | reverse complement strand
CAAAACTACGGAGATGTTGAAAAATGAAAACGACCCGCGATCTGACCGTCGCCGCGATCGTGGCGGCGCTGTATGCGGTGCTGACCCTGCTGCAAAACGTCCTGCTGCCCGGCTCCGCTTCCATGGCGATCCAATTCCGCCTGTCCGAGGCACTGTGCGTGCTGGCGCTCCTGACGCCCTCGGCGATCTACGGCTTGAGCCTCGGCTGTCTGCTGAGCAATCTGCTTTCCTCTGCGGCGCTGCCGCTTGATTTTTTGGTCGGCACGCTTGCCACAGCGCTGGCGACCGCCGCAATGTACGCGCTGCGCAACATCCGCCCGCTGCGTGTGCCGCTGCCGTCGCTGCTGATGCCGGCGCTGTTCAACGGGCTGCTCGTCGGCGCGGAGCTGACGTATTGTCTCGGCGAGCTTCCGTTTTGGCTCAATGCGCTGTATGTCGCGGTCGGTGAGGTCGTCGTGCTGCTTGCGGCGGGGCTGCCGCTGTGGGCACTGCTGCAAAGGGGACGGCTGTCAAGGCTTCTGAGGAGGTGACGCCCGTGCGCGTTCGGAGACTGACGGCGTGTGCGCTTCTGTCTGCCGTTGCGCTGACGATTTTCGTCGTCGAGGCGCAGATTCCGCTGCCGCTGCCCGTCCCGGGGCTGAAGTTAGGGCTGAGCAACGTCGTCACGGTCTTTGCGCTGGCGATTTTCGGCTGGCGGGAGGCGCTGGCGATCGTCCTGACGCGGATTCTGCTTGGAAATCTCGTTACGGGTCAGGCATCCGCCATTCTGTACGCCGTTGCGGGCGGTGGGTTGAGCTTTGCGGCAATGGCACTGCTGCGGCGGGTCCTGAAGCCCGAGCAGCTTTGGATCTGCGGTGTTTTCGGCGGAATTGCGCATAATATCGGACAGATGGCAGTCGCCGTGGCAATCACAAGGACGGCGGGACTGCTGCTGTATTTACCGGTGCTGCTGCTTTGCGGCGTTGCGACCGGCGCGCTGACCGGCATTTGCGGACAACTTTTGGCAAAACGGCTCTCCCGTGCGGGAGGTCGGAGATCATAGGAGGAAAAATGACAACACCACTGCAACGAGCGATTTCCCTGCTGGAGCGGGGCTACACCTGCGTGATTTGCGACCAAGATCGGGTCCTTACGAGCAAAAAGAACGGAATTGCGCCGCTTTTGGAGCGGTGGGAGAGCGGAGAAACGCTGCAAAGTGTGGCTGCCGCCGATCGCATCGTCGGAAAGGCAGCGGCAATGCTGCTGCTTCTGATGGGCGCGTCGGAGGTCTACGGCAGCGTAATGTCGCAGCCGGCATTGGAGCTTTTGACTGCGGCGGGTATCCGCGCAAGCTTCGGAACACTGGTGACGGGGATCGTCAACCGTACCGGAGACGGCCCGTGCCCGATGGAGCGGGCGGTCTCCGAGCTGACCGATCCCGCCGAGGCGCCCGCCGTCCTGCGCCGCACGCTCGACGCATTGCGAAATAAGGAATAAGCACAAACGGGACTGCGTTTGCAGTCCCGTTCGTATTTTTTATTCAATTCCCGTGACCTTGTAATCCGCAGCCTCCACTGCCTGCCGCAGTACGGCATTGTCGATCGGTTCGCGCAGCGTGACCACGGCGGTACCGTCCGTATGGCTGGCGACCGCGCTTTCCACCTGCGGCAGCGCCTCCAGTGCCTTCTTGACGTGCGCCTCGCAGTGACCGCACATCATGCCCTCGATTTTGATGGTCTTTTTCATTGCTTTTTTCTCCTTTTTCGTTTTTTGATTGGGATAGATTTTCAGGAAATTCAGACGCAGGGCGTTTGTGACCACGCAGAAGCTCGACAGGCTCATTGCCGCCGCGCCGAACATCGGGTTGAGCTGCCAGCCCAGCAGAGAGATGAACGCGCCCGCCGCCAGCGGAATGCCGAGCGTATTATAAAAGAACGCCCAAAACAGGTTCTCGTGGATATTGCGCAGCGTCCCGCGGCTGAGACGGATCGCCGCCGGAACGTCCGTCAGACGGCTCTTCATCAGCACCACATCCGCCGCGTCGATGGCGACATCCGTGCCCGCGCCGATGGCAATACCGAGGTCGGCTCGGGTCAGCGCGGGAGCGTCGTTGATGCCGTCGCCGACCATTGCGACCTTCCCCTGCCGCATCAGCTCGCGGATCGCCGTCTCTTTTCCGTCGGGCAGCACGCCCGCGATCACCTCATCCACGCCTGCCAGCTTGCCGACGGCGTTGGCAGTGCGCGCATTGTCGCCCGTGAGCATCACGACGCGCAGCCCCATCTCCCGAAGCTGACGGATTGCCGTCGGGCTGTCCTCCTTGACGGTATCCGCCACGGCGATCAGCCCGAGGAAGGTCGTATCGCGGCTGAAAAACAGCGGCGTTTTCCCCTGCTCGGCAAGGCGGAGTGCTGCCTGACGGCTCTCCTCCGGCACGGTCAGTGCCGTCTCCATCAGTGCCTCGTTGCCGCCGCGCAGAAGCCTGCCGTCCGCAACACCGCGCAGACCGCTGCCCGCAAGGGCTTGAAAATCCGTCAGCGTCGGCGCGGTCCGCTCGCCGCAGTAGGCAACGATCGCCCTTGCGAGAGGATGCTCGCTCTTCTGCTCCAGCGCCAGCGCCGCGCACAGCAGCTCGTCCTCGGAAATCCCCTCGGCGGGCAGGACATCGGTCACGGCGGGGCTGCCCTCCGTTCTGGCTCTGCTGATCCCCATTGTCACGGCGGGGCTGCCCGCAGTGATGGTGCCCGTCTTGTCAAGGGCAACGATACGCACCTTGCCCGCCTGCTCCAGCGCGGCAGCGGTTTTGAACAGAATCCCATTCCTCGCACCCACACCGCTGCCGACCATGATCGCGACCGGTGTCGCCAGGCCCAGCGCACAGGGACAGCTAATGACCAGCACGGAAATTCCCCGCGCCAGTGCGAAACCGACCGTTCTGCCCACGAGCAGCCAAGCGACCGCGGCGATCAGCGCAATGCCCATCACGATCGGGACGAAAACGCCGGAAACGCGGTCGGCAACCTTGGCGATCGGCGCTTTTGTCGCCGCCGCGTCACTGACCATGCGGACGATCTGTGAAAGCGTGGTATCCTCGCCGACACGAGTGGCTTCACATTTCAGGAAGCCCGACTGATTGAGCGTCGCGGCGGAAACGGTGTCTCCCTCTGCCTTGTCCACGGGCAGGCTCTCACCGGTGAGCGCCGCCTCATTGACCGCACTGCTGCCCTCAAGGACCACACCGTCGGCGGGAATGCTCTGCGCCGGACGAACGAGGAAAATATCGCCGCGCCGAAGCTGTGCGGCGGGTATCTCAGCTTCCTTTCCGTCGCGCAGCACGGTCGCCGTCTTGGGCGCAAGCTGCAAAAGCGAACGGATGGCGTCGGTCGTTTTGCCCTTGGAGCGGGCTTCGAGCAGCTTACCGACGGTAATCAGCGTCAGGATCATGGCGGCGGATTCAAAATAGAATTCCTCCATGTATCCCATGACCGCCGCCGTATCGCCGCGGCTTTGGGCGTCGGACATGGCAAACAGCGCAACGGTGCTGTAGCCGAACGCCGCCGCCGCACCGAGGGCGACCAGCGTATCCATATTCGGCGCGCGGTGCAGCAGCCCCCTCGTGCCGCTGATAAAGAATTTTTGGTTGATGACCATGACGGCGGCAGTCAGCAGGAGCTGGATCAGCCCCATTGCAACATGGTCCGAGGCAAGGAAGGACGGCAGCGGGAAGCCCCACATCATATGCCCCATGGAAACGTACATCAGCGGCAGCAGGAAGGCAAGCGACGCGACCAGCCGCCGACGCAGCGCCGCACGGTCGGTATCGGCGGGATTCTTCTCCTCCGTTTTCGCGGGCGCGGCAGCCGTGTCATGCAGGGACGCACCGTAGCCCGCAGCCTCCACCGCCGCGATAATTGCCTCCGCCGAGGCGGTGCCCTCGACCTGCATGGAATTTGTCAGCAGATTGACGGCGCATTGACTGACGCCCTCGACCTTGCCGACCGCCTTTTCGACACGGGCGCTGCACGCGGCGCAGCTCATACCCGTTACATCAAATTTCATACCGTGACACCTCTATTTCATCAGCTTTTGCAAGGTATCCGTCAGCTCATCGATCACTCCGTCCTTTCCGGCGCGGATGTCCTCGGCGACGCAGGTGCGGATGTGCACCGCCAGCAGCTCGCGATTAAAGGCATTGAGCGCGGCGGCAGCGGCGGCGGACTGGGTCAGGATGTCGGTGCAGTACGCGTCCCGATCGATCATGCCGCGCAGCCCGCGAATCTGCCCCTCAATGCGGCTCAGGCGATTTTGCAGCGCCCGACGCTCCTCCTCCGAGCGGTGCTTGTGCTTTTCACAATTACAACAAGGCATTTTCAACACCCTCTCCTTCGCTTTGATTCTCTTCCCTTTTCTATGCGCATCATATACCCCTCAGGGGTATTTGTCAAGCAAATTTTTTCGCCGCCCGAGGTCGAGCGGCGAATTGAATTTGTTTTTGTTTAGGGGAGGAAGTCCCAGATGTTGCCCCAGGGGTTCGCGCCCTCGGTAGCGGTCTGTTCATCCTGCTCGGTCGGCGTCTGATCGGTCGATTCCTGCGGCTTTGCGTCAAAGACGATGGTCAGCTCGATCGTCTCGCCGGAGCGGTAAACGGTCAGGGTCGTCTCGTCGCCCGCGCGGTACTTCTTCAGCTCGCGGTTCAGGTCCTCATAGGAGCTGATCGCCACGCCGCCGATCCCTGTCAGAATGTCGCGGCGCTGTAAGCCTGCCTTCTCCGCGCTGCTCCCGCTCTGCACGCTGCTGACCAGCATACCGAGGGGCAGACCGTAGTTGTCCGCATCGGTGGAGCTGATGCTCGAGCCGACGATACCCATGTAGGCGCGGTTCTGCACGGAGCCGTAGTCGCGGAGGTCGTCCATGATCGCGGTCACGTCATCGATGGGGATGGCAAAGCCGATACCCTCAATGGAGGTGCCGCTGCCGGTCGAGCCGGAATACTTCGCGGAGATAATACCGACAACATTGCCGCACACGTCGAACAGCGGACCGCCGGAGTTGCCGGAGTTGATGGTCGCGTCAAGCTGCATCATGTTGATGGGCGTACCGTCGGTGTTGACGGCGCGTTCCTTCGCGCTGACGTAGCCGACCGTCAGAGAATAGGTCAGCTCGCCGAGCGGATTGCCGATGGCGACGACCTCATCGCCGACGGCAAGGTCGGAGGAGCCGCCCAGCGTCACGGTGGGCAGTCCGGTTGCATCGATCTTTATCAGTGCGATGTCACTCTCCGCCTCGTAGCCCAGCACGGTGGCGGGATACTTCGTGCCGTCGTGGAGGGTCACGGTCAGCGTCTGCGCATTTTCCACAACGTGGTAGTTCGTCAGAATTTCGCCGTCGGCGGAGATGATGAAGCCGGTGCCGCTGCTGGCAATGGTCGAGCGCTGACCGAAGACGTTATAGCCGTTGGAAAGCGACTCGTTGTAGATGCCGACGATGGCGGGAACATTCTTTTCGTAAATTTCCGAGGGCGTCAGCGCCGTGGTGTTGGCGGAAACGGGGCGGACACTCTGATTTTCAAAATTCTCGGAGGCGGACGGCTGCCCCACGGTGGGAGCAGGCGTGTTGTTGCGGAGGATCAAACCGACCGCAACGCCGCCGCACACACTGCCCAGCAGCGCACAGCACAATGCCAGCGCGGTAATGCGGAGCGCGGTATGCTTCTTTCTCGGCTTGCGCTGCTTCTTGGGCGGCGCGGAATAGTTGGGCGCGGTGTAGTTCGGCGCGGTGTAGTTATACTGCGGCGAACCGTACGGCGCTGCATTGTACTGCGGCGCGGCGTTTTCCCGAGCGGTCTGTTTGGTCTGTTCCGTCTGCGCTGCGGAATCGGCGGCTTCGGATGCCTCGTTTGCTGCATCCTGCGGTGCGGGTTGTTCAACCCCCTTCTCGTCACCCGTGCCATAGAGATCAAAAGGTTCGTTCATTGCAGTCACTCCTTCACGGAAGCGGTCGTCTCGGCTGCTCCCTGTTGTTTTCTGCGCTCAGTATATCGCCGGATTGTTACCGATTTGTGACGTGAAAAATAAGAAATTTTTAATTCTTAAAGGCAGTCGCCGCGCTGCATGATGTTCAGGATGGTGCTGTCGGTCTGACGCATTCCCTGGCTGGCAAGCACGCCGACATTTGCGATCGTAGCATCTGCGGAATCGGCGACGATCCCCTCGCCGCGGTGGAATTCGCGGTGGTGCAGGTACATATGGTAGCCCAAAATACCCGCGTCTACGGCAGCGGCGATCTTTGCCGCGCAGGAGGGCTTTGCGCCGTCGCAGACCGTCCCCGACAGGATCGCGACGGCATTGACAACGGTATGCGCAACGGCAGTCTCGTCCCCGCCGAGCAGATAGCAGATACCCGCGCCCGCGCCGACACCTGCGGAAATTGCCCCGCAGTAGGCGGACAGGCGACCGATTCCGCTCTTTTGATGAACGGTAATGAGGTCGGACACCAGCAGTGCACGGCAGAGCTGCTCCTCCGACGCGCCGATATGCCGCGCATAGACCACGACGGGCATACAGGCGGTAATGCCCTGATTGCCCGAGCCGGAGAGGATCACCACCGGCTTCTCGCAGCCGCTCATCCGTGCGTCGGAGCCTGCGGCGGCGTATGCCTTGGCGCGCTGCTTCACGTCGTCGCCGTAGTCGTCGAGCAGGATGCGCCCGATCTGTGCGCCCCAAACGCCGTTCAGACCCTCCTCGGCAATGGCGGAGTTGCACTCGATCTGCCGCAGCAGGAGGGGCTTGACCTCCGTCAAATCGGTCGTCGCGGCATATTCCAAAATATCCTTCAGATTCAGGCAGCTCTTGTCCGTCGTCGGCTCGTCCGTCCGCACCGTGATCGGCTCGTCGCGCAAAATCTCGCCGTCGTGCGCCATGTAGACGATGTTCGTGTGCTGATCGACAATACGGACGCGGGCGCTGTGCTCCCCGACATAGGCGGTCAGGTCGATGTCAAGCTTGTGGTCGGAGGCGCCGCAGGTCACGTTGATCTGCACCGTTTCGAGGAAGCGGTCCATTTCGTCTGACTTCCCCTCGGAAAGCCGCGCGATGACCTGCAGCTCCCGCTTCGGGTCACCGGCGACCATGCCCGCGGCGATCGCGGGACGGATCCCCTTGCGTCCGCCGGTGTTCGGCACGACGACGCTCTTGACATTTTTCAGAATATTGCCGCTGAGCACCGCCTCCACCCGTGTGGGCAGCGTGCCCAGCAGAGAGCGGCAGACGGCGGCGCAGTAGGCAATGGCAATCGGCTCGGTACAGCCGGTGGCAAGGACCAGCTCCTCTCGGAGGATGGCAAGATAGGCGCGGCTGATCTCTTCTTTCATGGCAGTCTCCTTTTTTACATTGTCGGTTTTTTCAGATGGAGCAGGACGAACAGCAGCGTCAGCAGCACCTGCACCACGGCGCAGATCAGCAGCAGCAGCGTAACGGACTCGACCTGAAACGAGAGCACCAGACTCAGCCCCAGCCCCCAAATAATCAGAGAGCAGGAGAGCGTGAGGAGCAGACGGTTCCACCACATTCCGCTGAGCACGACCGACACGATGCCTGTGATCGGGATACCGTAGATAAACAGCATCCACGCGTGCTCCGGCAGGATGCGGAAGATTTTCGAGATGCAGAACAGAACCGTCATGACCAGCCAAACCAGTCCGACCGAGAGCAGATGGATCAGGATATGGCGGCTGCGGGACTTCGGCACCTTCTTTTCGCGCAGAAGATCCTGCACGGTAATATCATATAACGACGCGATCTTGGCTAAAATAAAAACATCGGGCGTGCCGTCGCCGCGCTCCCATTTGGAGACGGATTTATCCGAATAGTTAAGCTTTTCGGCGAGGTCGGCTTGCGTGTCGCCGTTCTGCTTGCGGTAGTAGGCAATGTTTTCCGCAATGAGCCTGCGCAGCTTTTCTTCATTTTCGGGCATGGGGAAGCTCCTTTCCGGAGGCTGAAAAGCCTTGAAAATAGGGGATTCTACTCTGAGTAGAGCCGCTCTCTCCGCCGAATGGAGGGCGGGTCGAGCACGTGTAGAGCGGTGGGAAGCAGCGGTGGCGTGACTTTTTGCCCGCTGCGGTGTATGCTCGGTACAGGTCGGCGGGAACACCGTCCGCCCGAGCACACGGGAGGCGATTTTATTATGAAGGAAAAATTTGCAAAAGTGATCCGCATCATCACAACGCCGCCGGTCTTCGCGGCGCTGCTGTGTACGCTGTTATATCTGCTGCTGCCGGAGAGCTTTGCCTCCGCGCTGCACTACGCCTTGGCGCTGTGCTTTCTGACAGTGCTGCCGATGCTGGCGTATCCCGTTGCGGCGCTGGTCCCCGCGCTGCGGCGGAAGGGGCGGGACGGACAGCGGAATTTGGCGCTGGTGTTCTCCGTTCTCGGCTATATCGGCGGCTTCGTGATGGCAGTCGGCTTCGGCGGCGCGGCGGTAGAGAAGGTGATGTTCGGAACATACCTGTTCTCGGGCATTTCGCTGGCGGTCTGCACGGCGCTGCACCTCAAGGCGAGCGGGCATACCTGCGGCTGCTCGGGACCGATCGCGCTGCTGGCGGTGTTCGTCAGTCCGTGGTTCCTGCTGGGCTACCCGCTCCTGACGCCGATCGTCTGGGCGAGTAAGAAGCTCGGCAGACACTCGACGGCGCAGCTCGTGGTCGGCGCGGTGATCCCCGTGGTAATGCTGCTGCTGTGCCGCGCGGAATTTATCCTTAAATAATATTATAACAAATTTTTTTGCCTTTGCAAGTCTCAGCCTGTCGATTCCTGACCTTGAAATGCCACGTCCGGAATTGACAGGCTTCCCTTTTCCGTGTTATAATAACGAAAACTGATTTTTCGAGGTAAAAAACGATGGATACAAAGGCATTGGCACAGCTTTTATTCCCCGAGGTGACCGCAACCCCCGCCGAGCTGGAGGAGCGCTACCCGCAGCGGACGCTTCCCGAGGGCGCGGTGGTCACGCGGATGGCACCGTCCCCGACCGGCTTTGTCCATTTGGGCAATTTGGTACAGGGACTGGTCGCCGAACGGATGGCGCACCAGTCCGGCGGCGTGCTGTTTCTGCGCGTGGAGGACACCGACGCCAAGCGCGAGGTCGCGGGCGCGGTCGAGGTGCTCATCAACACCCTGCGGCATTACGGCATTTCCTTTGACGAGGGCGCGACCATCGACGGCGACGCGGGCAGCTACGGTCCGTACCGTCAGCGGCAGCGTGCGGCGATCTACCACGTCTACGCCAAGCAGCTTGTCGAGCAGGGCGACGCCTACCCCTGCTTCTGCACGGAGGAGGAGCTGACGGCAATGCGCGCCGAGCAGGAGGCGAAAAAGGTCAATTTCGGCTACTACGGCAGCTACGCCGTTTGGCGCGACCGTCCGATTGAGGACATTCAGGCGGCGCTGGCGGCGGGAAAGCCGTGGGTGCTGCGCTTCCGCTCAAACGGCTCGATCGAGAACAAATTCAAGTACACCGACCTTGTCAAGGGCGTTCTGACCGTTACGGAGAACGACATCGATCAGGTCCTGCTGAAGTCCGACGGCATCCCGACCTACCACTTCGCCCACGCGGTGGACGATCATCTGATGCGCACGACGCACGTCGTCCGCGGCGACGAGTGGCTGCCGAGCCTGCCGTTCCACCTTCAGCTCTTTAAGGCGCTGGGCTTCCGTCTGCCGAAGTACGTCCACATCGGTCCGCTGATGAAGATGGACGGCACCTCCAAGCGCAAGCTCTCCAAGCGCAAGGACCCCGAGCTGGCGCTGACCTATTATAAGGCAGAGGGCTTCCCCGTCCGCGCGGTGTACGAGTATATCATGACGCTGCTGAACTCCAACTATGAGGACTGGCGCAAGGCAAACCCCGATGCGTCGTCCGACAACTTCAAGTTCTCGTACAAAAAGCTCAATCCGGCGGGCGCGCTGTTCGACTACGCGAAGCTCTGCGATGTCTCCAAGAACGAGATCGCACGGATGGACGCGGAGACGGTCTACACGCTGGCGCTGGAATACGCCCGCGAGTTCGACCCCGATTTTGCCGCGGTGCTGGCGGAGGACCCGAGCTATGCTAAGGCGATCCTTTCCATCGGGCGCGGCGGCAAGAAGCCCCGCAAGGACTTGGCGACGTGGAAGGATGTCAAGCCGTACATGGGCTTCTTCTACGACGCGTACTTTACGCGCGAGCCGTTCCCCGCGTTTGCGCCGGAACTGATCCGCAGCGCACTGGAAAAGTTCCTCGCGGTCTACTCGCCCGACGACGACGCACAGGCTTGGTTCGACAAGGTAAAGGCGGTCACGACGGAACTGGGCTTCGCGGCGGACATGAAGCAGTATAAGGCAGACCCGTCGGCGTTTGCCGGCTCGGTGGCGGACGTCTCCGCGTTCCTGCGCGTGGCGGTGACGGGCAAGACGAATTCACCCGATCTTTACACGGTCATGCAGCTTTTGGGCGCGGAGCGGACGAAGCAGCGCCTTCGCGCGGCAATGGAGACATTATAATGTATCGCTTTCTCGATATGGCAGGCGACCCGCGGCAGGCGCAGTTCGACTATTTCCGCACCATGACAAGCCCCTATGTCTCCGTCACGGTGCCCTGCGACATTACGCCGCTGCACACCGCGGTGAAGACGCGCGGCTTGCCGTTCTTCCTGACCCTGCTGCACACGGCGATCGGTGCCGCCAACGATGTCCCCGAGCTGCGGCGGCGCATCAAGGGCGAACGGGTGGCGGAGTATGACCGCTGCCTCAGCTCCCACACCGTCGCGCTGGAAAACGGCGCGTACTGCTACTGCACGCTCGACTGTGCCAAGCCGCTCGACGAATTTCTCCCCTATGCGCGGGAGCGGGTCGCACAGGCGGTCGAGGCGCCCGAGATGGACGACGGCGAGGACCCCGACGAGCTGTTTTTCGTCTCGTCGCTGCCGTGTCTGAGCTTCACCTCTCTCACGCTGCCGATCCCGAATCCGGCGGACAGCAACGTGCGTATCACCTTCGGAAAATTCTACGAGCAGGAGGGAAAAATTTTCCTGCCGCTGAATCTGACGGCGCACCACGCCCTTGCCGACGGGCTGCATCTTGCCCGTTTTTACGAGGCGTTCACCCGCCGCACGGAAGAATTCAAATAATCAGCGAAGCCCGACGCCAAGCGTCGGGCTTCAGACTGTCAAAAAGCTCCGTTTGTCATTGCGGTGTCGCAGCCGTTGGCGGCTTGCCGCCTTACGGATGCGCAATATTTCAAGTTTTTCAAACCGATGGATTGGCAAAAAAGATCCGATGTCCGCCGATGGGGATTTATTCAGAGGTTCCTCAGTATTAATCCTTTAACGCCGCGGCGTTTTTCACAAAATACTCCACACCGGAATAAAGGGTCGTGCCGGAGATCAGCGCAACATTGACCCACTCGACGACCATACTCGCACCCTCGCCGAGCAGCTCCGTGAAGAACGCACCGCGCAGCAGCAGCGCAAGACAGAGACAGACCATCGTCGTGGCAGTCTTGACCTTGCCCGACCAGCCCGCCGCGATCACCGTACCCTTGGTGGCGGCGATCATGCGCAGACCGCTGACGGCAAATTCGCGCGTCAAAACGATCATCAGCGCCCACGCGGGAAACTGTCCCAGCTCGCAGAGCATTGCCATTGCCGCGATGACCAGCACCTTGTCCGCCAGCGGATCAAGGAATTTGCCGAGATTGGACACCTGATTGCAGCGCCGGGCAACCTCGCCGTCCACGAAATCCGTCAGGCTCGCGATCGCGAACACGGCAAGCGCTATGTAACACATCCAGTCGATGCTCTCGCTCACATACATGCAAACGAGAAACACCGGAATCAGCAGCACGCGGACAAACGTGATTTTCGTTGCAGTCGTCATGGTCATTCTCTCTCCTCCGCAATACCGATCAGATCTCCGTCCAGCGTGTCGGTGATCCGTACCGAGACGAAATCACCCTCCTGCACCCCGTCCGCGTCAAACAGCACGCGACCGTCGATGTCGGGCGAGTCGGCGTAGGTCCTGCCGAAATATTTCCCGCTCTCGCCGTCGCGCCCCTCGCACAGGACCTCCATCGCCGTCCCGATACGGGCGGCATTGTAGGCGTCCATAATGCCCGATTGGAGCTGCGAAACGATCTCGGCGCGGCGCACGGCGACCTCCTCGTCGGGGTAATCCATTTTTGCCGCTGCCGTCCCCTCCTCCGGAGAGAAGGCGAACGCGCCCACGCGCTCCAGCTTATGCTCCCGCAGCCAGTCGCACAGCTCCTCAAACTCCGCCTCGCCCTCGTAGGGCAGTCCGGTAATGATGCTGGTGCGAATGACAACATCGGGGATCCGCTCGCGCAGCTTGGCAAAGAGGGCGTCCAGCTCCTCCCGTGTGCCGCGGCGGTTCATTTTCTTCAGAATCAGCGGATTGACGTGCTGGATCGGGATGTCCATGTAGTTCACGATCTTCGGCTCGGAGGCGATCACGTCGATCAGCTCGTCCGAAAGCTCGTCGGGATAGAGGTAATGCACGCGGATCCAATGCAGCTTTTCAATGCGGCAAAGCTCCCGCAGCAGCTCCGGCAGACGGCGCTCGCCGTACAGGTCGATCCCGTAGCGGCTGGTGTCCTGCGCCACGACGATCAGCTCCCGCACACCGTCCTCTGCCAGCCGCCGCGCTTCATAGAGGCAGTCCTCCATGGTGCGGCTGCGGAATTTCCCGCGCAGAGACGGGATGACGCAATAGGAGCAGCGGTTGTCGCAGCCCTCGGCGATCTTCAGGTAGGCATAATGGCGCGGCGTGGTGAGCACGCGGTCCACCTCGTCCACCGGCGCGTCGATGTCGCCGAATTGACAGACCCGCTCGCCGTTCAGCAGCGCCCGCACAGCGCCGACGACACCGCCGTAGCTGCCCGTGCCGAGAACGCCGTCCACCTCGGGCAGCTCCTGCAAAATTTCCTGCTGATAGCGCTGCGACAGACAGCCCGTGACGAGAATTTTTCCGATCACGCCCTCCGCCTTCAACGCACCCATGGCGAGAATGTTGTCGATCGCCTCGCTCTTTGCCGAGTCGATAAAGCCGCAGGTGTTGATGATGACCACATCCGCACCCTCCACCGAGGGCAGCAGCGTGTAGCCCGCCTCCTGCAGCAGATAGAGCATCTGCTCCGCATTGACCTGATTTTTGGCACAGCCGAGGGAGATCATCCCGATTCGCTTGCCCATAGTCGATTTCCTTCCTTAGTCCTCAAAAAATTCCTCATCCGGCGCATAGCGCTCAAGCGCCCGCCGAATATCGCTCCACGAGTGCCCCCGCCGCAGCAGCGCGTCCGTCGCACGCTTGCACTCGGCGCGGTCGGGCGTTTTGCCTCGAAAGCGCCGCCGCAAAAATTCGTCGATCGCGTCATCCTGCGTCGGAAGCGCCGCCAGCGCTTCGTCCCAAAGCTCACGCGGCACCCGTTTTTCAAACAGCATCTGCCGTATCCGCGCCGCACCGTAGCCCTTGGCGGCACCGGAGCGCACGACCTGCTCGGCGACCTGCCGATCGTCCAAAAGCCGCAGGTCGCTCAGCCATTTGACCGCCTCCTGCGCGTGCTCCTCGCTCTCGCCCTTGCGGACAAGGCGGCGCTCCAGCTCCCGCTGAGAGACGGCGCTCGCCGAGACGATACGCACCGCCCGCTCCTTGGCAGTCGCCAGCGCGCAGCTATCCCGCAGCGACTGAAGCGCCGCCTCGGAAAGCTCCAGCCCCACGCGCAGCCGCAGCTCCGTCACAACGGAGACGGGAACGAGCAGATTTGTGCCGTCGTCAAAGCACACGCGCAGCTTTTCCTTGGCGCGTTTGCTCTGCTCTATGGCATCAATCTTCATCAAAATCCTCTGCCGAGACGTCTACCGCCTTGCCCGCGGGCTTGGCGACCGCCTTGGCACGGTTGCTTTGCAGCTCGGCAAGGTGTGCGCGGACCTTCGTCTCCAGCTCGGCTGCAAGCTCGGGATGGTCGGCAATGTACTGCTTGGCATTGTCGCGTCCCTGACCGATGCGCTCGTCACCGACGGAGAACCAGCTCCCGCTCTTGTTGACCAGCTCGAGGGTCACGGCAATGTCCAGGAGCTCGCCGAACTTGGAAATGCCCTCGCCGTACATAATATCGAACACCGCCTCGCGGAAGGGAGGCGCGACCTTGTTCTTGATGACCTTGACGCGGGTGCGGTTGCCGATGACCTCGCCGCCCTCCTTGATCGTCTCGATCTTGCGCACGTCCAGACGCACGGAGGCATAGAACTTCAGCGCGTTGCCGCCGGTCGTCGTCTCGGGGTTGCCGTACATGACGCCGATCTTCATGCGGAGCTGGTTGATGAAAATGACCACACAGTTGGTCTTTGCGATCGCGCCGGCTAACTTTCGCAGCGCCTGCGACATCATTCTTGCCTGCAAGCCGACAAAGGCGTCTCCCATTTCGCCCTCAATCTCGGCGCGGGGAGTCAGCGCGGCAACGGAGTCCACCACGATTACATCCAGCGCACCCGAGCGCACCAGCGACTCGGTAATGTCCAGTGCCTGTTCGCCGGTGTCCGGCTGGGAGACGAGCATGGAGTCGATGTCCACGCCGATTGCCGCGGCATAAACGGGGTCGAGCGCGTGCTCGGCATCCACGAAGGCAACCTCGCCGCCGCGCTTCTGCGCCTCGGCGACCACATGGAGCGCCAGCGTCGTCTTGCCGGAGGATTCCGGTCCGTAGATCTCAATGATTCTGCCGCGCGGCAGACCGCCGATGCCCAGCGCGGCATCCAGCGCCAGCGAGCCGGTGGGGATCGCGTCTACGTTCAGCTCGGGACGGTCACCCAAGCGCATGACCGCGCCCTTGCCGTAATTCTTTTCGATCTGATGCAGCGCCGTAGAGAGCGCCTTTTTCTTGTCCTCTGCGGGGGACGGTGCCTCATAAGCGGGTTTCTTCTGTGCCATAGTCAGCCTTCCTCTCTTTTGCGGGCAAGCACTGCCCGAATGATGTCGCCGGTATCGCGCCGAAGCTCGATGATCTCAAAATTCGCCGCCGTCAGCAGGTCGCAGACGGCAGTTTCCTGCCCCATGCCGAACTCAAAGCAGAAATATCCGCCCGCATTCAGCAGCGGCGCAAAGTTCGTAATGATCGCGCGGTAAAAGTCCAAGCCGTCCGCGCCGCCGTCGAGCGCCAAATGCGGCTCAAAGTCCCGCACGGAGGGATCGAGGGTCTTCATTTCCTCGCTCGTCACATAGGGCGGGTTGGAAACGATCATGTCAAACGTCCCCAAAAAGTCCTGCTTCGGCTTGCGCACGTCGATGGGCAGGCAGCTCACGCGTCCGGCAAGCCGCTGGTTCTGCACATTTCGCCGCGCCACCCGCAGCGCCGCCGGAGAGACGTCGCCCAGCGTGACCCGCGCGTCCTTGACCCGCTTGGCAATGGCAAGCCCGATGCAGCCCGAGCCGGTGCAGAGGTCCAAAATTCGCGGGTTTTGGTTCAAAAACAGTGCCTTTTTGACGGCAAGCTCCGTTACGACCATTGTATCGTCGCGCGGGATGAGCACATCCGGCGTCACGACGAGCGTCATATCGTAAAAATCCCACTCGCCCAAAATATACGGTATCGGCTCGCCCTTGAGATAGCGCGCCACGAAGGACTCCGTCAGCTCGCTGATCTCCTCCGAGGCATACAGCTCGCGGTCGGCGATCATCTGCTCGGCAGTCTTGCCGGAGGCGGCACAGAGCAGCTCGCGGGCGACGTTGGAGGCGTTCTGCCCCTCCGTCGGCAGCAGGGCGCGCCGCGCGTCAAGATAAAGGTCGGCGTACTTTTTTACCATCGGTCGTCGCCCTCCTTTTCGGGCAGGACCAGCGTCAGCGCCTCAATGCCGACCTCGATCATTGAGTCGTCCGGCTCGTTGGTCGTCAGATATTGCAGCCACATTCCGGGTGCGGACAGGGCGCGGGTCAGGCGGTTGTCATACCGACCGACCAAGCGGTTAAACTCATAGCTGATGCCGACCACGATCGGCAGGAGCAGCAGCTTCAGCACCACGCGCACCAGCGCCTCGAGGATTTTGGAATCGAATTCCGGCGTGATCGGCCGCAGCAGGACGGACGCGACGGAGAACACCAAAATGGAAATGATGATGACCACGAACAGGAAGCTTGTCCCGCAGCGCGGATGGAGGCGGGTCTGCTTGCGGACGTTTTCGACCGTCAGCGGCAGCCGCGCTTCATAGGCGCGAATGGTCTTATGCTCCGCACCGTGGTAGGAAAACACGCGCTTCATATCCTTCATGCGGGAAATCAGGAACATATAGCCCAAGAAGATCGCGATTCTGACGACGCCCTCGACGAGATTGCGTACCAGCTCATGCTTGAGCCAGCGGTTCAAAAACGAGCCGATCAGCGACGGCAGCACGATAAACAGTGCCACGGAAAACGCAATACCGATGATCACCGAGAGCGTGATGAGCACATTCTGCGCCTTTTCCGAGGACAGGCGTCTTTCGAGCCAGGCGTCAAATTTCGACTGATTTTCGGGCGTCGCCTCATCGTCATCCTCCGCGTAGACATAGGCGGAGTACATCAGCGCGGAAACGCCCGTCTTCATCGACGCACAGAAGTTCACCACGCCGCGCAGGAAGGGGATCTTCCGAATCGAGAAGCCCTCGGTATGCTTGCGCGGCTCGGTCTTTGTCTTTATGCCCTTTTTGGTCCGGACGACGGTGGCAACCTTGTCGGGACCCATCATCATGATGCCCTCGATGAGTGCCTGCCCGCCGATCATTGTCTTGAATTTTTCTTTTTCCATTGTGTTCCTTTCCGTTCGCTTTCCTTATGCGTCGGTCATGGGGAGGCGGATGGTCACCAGCGTACCGCCGCCGTCGGCATTGGCAAGCGTCAGTGTGCCGCCGTGCATCGTAACGATCTCCTCGCAAACGGCAAGTCCGATACCGCTGCCCCGCGCCTTGGACGTGCCCTTATAAAACTTCTTTTTCACCAGCGGCAGCTCCTCCTCGGGAATGCCGGGACCGAAGTCGCGAATACGGATCACCACATCGCCGCCATCCGTACAGATCTCCGCCGTGATCCTTCCGCCCTCGCCGCCGTGCTTTGCGGCATTGTCAAGCAGGTTCAGAAAAACCTGCCGCATACGCGAGGTGTCGCAGGGAATCTCGGGGATGTCCTCGTCATTTTCCAAATATTGCAGCTCGATGCCCTCCTGCGCCAGACGCGAGCCGTACATAAACACCGTATCCTCAAATTCGGCGCGAATGTCGCTCTGCGTGACGTTCAGGGTGAAGCGTCCGTCCTGCATCCGCGTGAACTCCAGCAGCTCCTCGACCATGCCGGTCAGCCGCTTGGACTCGCGCAGGATGATATTCAGTCCGCGCCGCGTCTCCGCCGCCTCCACACTGCCGCCCGCCGAGAGCAGCGTCTCGCTCCAGCCGCTGATGGCGGTCAGGGGCGTGCGCAGCTCGTGGGAGACGGAGGAAATAAACTCCGACTGCATCTTTTCCGAGCGGCTGATCTGATTGGACATATCGTTGATCGTGTCGGCAAGCTCGCCGATCTCGTCATCAAACTGCCGCTGGATCTGTGCGCCGTAGCTGCCCGCCGCGATACGCTTCGCCGTCGCCGTGATCTCGGAGACGGGAACGAGAATGGAGCGCAGATAATACCGTCCGCTGACATAGACGATCAGCAAAATCACCGCACCGACCAGCGCCACCGTCAGACTGAACAGCATGATCTGCCGATCGACCTTCGACAGCGAGGAGACGTAGCGCAGAACGCCGATCACCTCGCCGTTGGAGTAGATCAGCGGGCTGGAGACCGCCATGATCCGCTCGCCCGTGGTGGGGTTTTTGCCGGTAAAGACGCTGATCCTCCGCGTCTCGATCGCCTCGGTGATGTCGCCCGTGACCGCTGCGGGCTGGGCGACCTGACTGTACGACGAGGCGACGATGCGGTTGGCGGTGTTGATAAATTGCAGCTCCATCACGTCCTTGGAGTCAAAGTTACGGGTAAACTTTGCACAGGACTGATAGTATTCGTTATAGCTTCTGTTGATATAGGTCTCGAAAAAGCTGGTGCCGGTGCGTGCCTTCGCCTCCATGCCTGCCTGCATATTAGAGTAGTAATAGACCGCCACCGTCAGTGACAGTGCAAGCACGCACAGCAGCACAAGCCCGAGTACGATGCTCAGCGTATTGCGCAGCCAGCGTCTCTGCAAGCCCTGGACCTTTCGCATTTGTTTTTCTCCTTCCCACCGCATCGGCAAGACAGGTTTCGGGGTTTCCTCTTATACGCCCCATTTATAGCCAAAGCCCCAAACCGTCGTGATATAGGTGGGGTTGGCGGTATTGTCCTCGATCTTAATACGCAGACGGCGAATGTTCACGTCCACGATTTTCAGCTCGCCGTCGTAATCCCTGCCCCAAACGGCGGCAAGGATGTCCTCGCGGGACAGCGCTCTGCCGGGATTCTGCATAAAAAGCTGGACGATGGCGTATTCCACCTGCGTCAGCTTGATGCGGCGTCCCTGCTTTTCGAGCGTTCGGTTGCGGATGTTCAGCGTGAACGGCTCGTGGACGATGATCTCTGGGTCGGACTCCGCGCCGCCGCCCACTCTGCGGTAGAGCGCGTCGATCCGCGCCGTCAGCTCCGCAGGCGAGAAGGGCTTGGTCACATAATCGTCCGCGCCCGTCATCAGTCCCGTCACCTTGTCCATTTCCTGCGTCCGCGCCGTCAGCATGATAATGCCGATGGTCTTATTGGTCGCGCGGATATTGCGGCAGACCTCAAAGCCGTCGATGTCCGGCAGCATAATATCCAAAAGCGCGACACCGATGTCCGGATGCTCCTTGAGCTTTTCCAGTGCCTCGGCACCTGTGCCCGCTTCGATCGCGTCATAGCCCGCACGCTTGAGATTGATGACCACAAAGCTGCGGATATTAACCTCGTCCTCCAAAATCAGAACCTTTTTCATCTCTGTCCCTCCAACAAAGCTCTCCTATTTCCGCTCCCCTGTCGGTCCTCATACTGATTCTTGATGGAAACATTTCAACAAGAATCCCATGTGCTGCGCCGTCTCATGCGGAATCTGACGCGCTTTTTGCACTATAAAATGCTTTTCAAGCTTTTTAACAGCTTCTATCATCAGCCGTGACCGAAGGGTCATTGATTCGTATCAATCCGTCTCTCCGGTCTTCCAGTCCACCGGAATGGCGTTGATCATATCGCGCAGCGTCTCGATCGTCAGCGCGTACTGCTTCGCGCCGGACTCCTGCCGCACGGCAACCACCGTGTCGCCCTTTTGCAGCAGCGTTGTCCAGTGCCCGTCCGAGAGCCGCTCCGCCGCCGCGACCGGCAGCGTGATCACCGTAAAGAGCGGCTGCTCACTGCCGCCGTCAAGATACAGGAAGGTCGAAAGCTTCCCGCCGCCCGTCGCCGCCGACTGATTGACCGCCAGCGCCGACGTCCGACGCTCCGGGATCACCGCGTACCAGCCGCCCGCGTAGTCGTGGTAGGTCACCAGCTTGTCCCGCGTCCGCCCGTCGGGCAGGAGGTTATACCAGTGGATGAGCGACTGATTCTTCGAGCCGGACGCTTCGATTTCGCGCATTGCCGTCAGCCGCGGCAGCTCCATCAGTCCGTCCCGATCAATATCGCAGCCGTAGACGTAGTAATCGCGCACCGTTTTGACCTCGGTGTCCGTCTCGTCAAGCCGCACAAAATTCACAAAGCTCCCGTTGCGGAAGCCGAACACGTCCGTCACAAGGCTGTCCTCGCCGTATGCCGAGGCGACAAAGACCGCCGGAACGTCCTTGCACATATTACCTGCCAAAATTCTCCGCACGGCGCTGACCGGCGCGGACATCTGTGCCTCACGCTGGCGCACCATCTGCCCGTCCGACCAGAGATAGAACTCCGCCGTACCGTTCGTCGCATCCGCGTCCTGATACAGCAGGAAAACGCCCTTTTCGCCGCCCTCGGAGAGCGAGGCGACGGTAAACTCGGAATACGACGCGCTGAACAGCTCCGTCAGCTCCCTGCCTTGCAGAGAGTAGGCGCTGAGAATTTGGGTCACATTTTCGCTGACCTGTCTGCCGAGGACGATCTCCTTGCCGTCGCGGTCGTCCAATTCAACGTAAGCTACCTGATCGAAGGCATTTCCCGCGCTGCGGACCTCGGCGACCGCCTCAAACTGACCGTTCCGCTTATCAAATACCGTCAGCACCAGCGGCGTCTCGCCCTCCGTTTTCCAGTACAGGAGCGCCTCGTCCTCGCCGTCGCCGTCCAAATCGTTGAGCTGCACCGCCTGCTGATTTTCTCCGGCAGTCGGAGGGCTGTAGGAGGCGCCCGCGGGCATGACCTCCTCGATGGCGCTTTGCAGATTATAGTAGCTCTCCGGCTGCTTCGGCACCGCGTAAAGATTTTCCGCAGGCTCAAGCACGCAGCCGCCCAAAAGCGCCGCCAAGCTCAGTATCGACGCGACCGAAAGCCAACGTTTTTTCATCTGCCGCGCCTTCCTTTCCCGAGCCGTCGTGTAGTTACATTATTATAACACGGAAAGTTACGAAAGTGTAGTGGTCTTGTAACAAAATTCACAAATTATTTCATAATGACGCTGCCCTCGCCGAGGAGCCGTCGCAGCTCGTCCAGCATATCGTCGCGCACGGAGCAGCGGGTCCCGCGCCGCACGCCGCTGTCCGCGTAATACAGCACCGCCTGCTGATCGCCGGGGAACATATTCAAAATCGCACGGGTCTTTCTGTCCTCCGCCGTATTTTCCGACGGCAGGCGCAGATAGAGCTTCTGCTCCGTCGGCACGACGACCTGCGCCATGGGCAGAAAGCGGTTGACCACAAGCTGCGGTGCCTTCTCGTCGCGGACGGAAATGCGTCCCTCCGCCACCAACGCGGCGTTTTCCTTCAGGTCGTTGCCGCTCCTTGAAATCACGTTAGAGAATACCAGCAGCTCCATTGAGGCAGTATCGTCCTCCAACGTAACATATGCCATCATGGAATTATTCCGCGTGGTCTTCATCTTGACCGCCTCGGCAATGCCCGCAATGCGCACGATCTGCTCATCGCGGAACGTGCCGTCATTTTGCTCAAACGACTGTAATATCCGCACAATCGGCACCACGCCCGTGCCCTTGAGCTGCTTGCGGTATTCGTCCATCGGGTGGCCGGAGAGGTACAGCCCGATCGTCTCCTTTTCCATCTGCATCAGATCGCGCCTCGGCAGCTCCGCAAGCTTCGGGATGGGGATTGTCTCATGATTCTCGTCGTCCAGCACGTCGAAAAGCTGCATCTGTCCCGCGATATTACGCTTTTTGCTGTCGGCAGCCGCGTCCATCATCATCTCATAGGCATAGAGCATCTGCGCCCGATTCAGCCCCAGCCCGTCGAACGCGCCGCATTTGATAAGGTTTTCGACGGCACGCTTGTTCAGGTCGCTGTCCTGCATCCGTTCAATGAACTCCTCCAGCGAGGCGAATTTCCCGTGTGTCTCCCGTTCGCGCACCATCTGGCGCAGCAGCCCGCGGCCGATGTTTTTCACCGCGCCCAAGCCGAAGCGAATCCCCTCCTCTTCGACGGTAAAGCTGTCCTCGGAGGCGTTGACATCGGGATGCAGCAGCCGAATTCCCATTTCGCGGCAGTCGGCAATGTAGCCCACCGCCTTCGCCGTGTTGTCCAGCACGCTCGTCAGCAGCGCCGCCATGTATTCCTTCGGGAAATGGCACTTCAAATACGCCGTGTCATAAGACACCTTTGCGTAGCAGACCGCGTGTGCCTTATTGAAGGCGTAGTTCGCGAAGTCCAAAATGTCGCGGTAGATGGTCTGCGCCGCCGCCTCGGGCACACCGTTTGCGATCGCGCCCTGAATTCCGCGCTCGGGGTCGCCGTAAACGAAGGTCTGCTGCTCCGCCTTGATGATCTTTTCCTTCTTTTTTGAGATGGCGCGGCGCATATTGTCCGCCTGCCCGAGGCTGTAGCCGCCGAGCTTACGGAAAATTTCGATAACCTGCTCCTGATAGACGATGCAGCCGTAGGTGACGCGCAAAATCGGCTCAAGCTGCGGGCAGAGGTAGGTAATCTTCTCCGGATGGAGCTTGTTGTCGATAAATTTCGGGATGGAGTCCATCGGACCCGGACGGTAAAGCGCCACGATCGCCGTCAGGTCCTCGATCGACTGCGGCTTCATATTGACGCACACGCCGGTAATGCCCGTCGATTCGAGCTGGAACACACCCGCCGTCTTGCCCTCGGAGAGCATACGGAAGCTGTCGGGGTCGTCGTCGCGGACCGTCCGTAGGTCAAACTCCGGATGCGTTTTGCGGATTTCCCGCTCCGCCTCGTCGATAATTGTCAGGTTACGCAGCCCAAGGAAGTCCATCTTGAGCAGTCCCAGCTCCTCGATGGTCGTCATGGTAAACTGCGTCACGATCGTCTCGTCGTTTTTCGCCAGCGGAACATAGTCCGACACCGGATTCTTCGTGATGACCACACCCGCCGCGTGGGTTGACGTGTTGCGCGGCATACCCTCCAGCGTACGGGCAGTGTCGATGAGCTTTTTCATACGCTCGTCGCCGTCGTACAGCTCCTTGAGCTGCGGAGAGACGCGGAGTGCCTCGTCGAGCGTCATATGAAGCGTCGTCGGGATGAGCTTGGCGACGGTATCCGTCTCGGCGTAGGTAAAGTCCAGCGCCCGACCGACATCGCGGATCGCCGCACGCGCCGCCATGGTGCCGAAGGTGACGATCTGCGCCACGCGGTCCTTGCCGTATTTGCGCATCACATAGTCAATGACCTCGCCGCGCCGCTCCTGGCAGAAGTCCGTATCGAAATCGGGCATACTCACGCGCTCGGGGTTGAGGAAGCGCTCGAAAATGAGCGCATATTTCATCGGATCGACCTCGGTGATGTGCATACAGTACGCCGCGATGGATGCCGCGCCCGAGCCTCTGCCCGGACCGACGGGGATGCCCTCCGCCTTTGCCCAGCGGATGAAATCGGCGACGATGAGATAGTAGTCCACATAGCCCATGCGCTCGATGACGCCCATCTCGTAAGCCAGCCGCTCACGGTAGCTCTCGGGCGCATCGGGATAGCGCTCGGCAAAGCCCTCCTCGCAGAGCCTGCGGAAATAGGTCAGCGAAGCCGAGCCGTCGGGCGGCAGATATTCCGGAAGATGGTAGACGCCGAAGGTAAACTCCACATTGCAGCGGTCGGCGATTATCTGCGTATTCTCGATCGCCGACGGCTGGTTGGGGAACAGCTCGCGCATCTCCTCCTCGGATTTGATGTAAAACTCCTGCGTTTCAAAGCGCATCCGATTGGGGTCGTCCACGGTCTTGCCCATTTGGATGCACATTAACACGTCCTGAATATAGCTGTCCTCGCGGGTCAGATAGTGCGCGTCGTTCGTCGCAACGAGCGGCAGGCCCGTCTCGGCGGACAGGCGGAGCAGACCGCGGTTGACCTCCTTCTGCTCGGGAAGCCCGTGATCCTGCAATTCAAGATAAAAATGCTCCTCGCCGAAAATATCCGCAAGCTCCAGCGCGTACCGCTTTGCGCCGTCATAATCGCCGCTGCGCAGACGGCGGGGGATCGCTCCGGCAAGGCACGCCGAGAGCGCGATCAAGCCCTCCGAATGCTGCCGCAGCAGCGCCAGATCGACGCGCGGCTTGACGTAAAAGCCGTCCAAAAAGCCCTTGGACACCATATAGCTGAGGTTGCGGTAGCCCGTCTCGTTCTCGCACAGCAGCACAAGGTGCTGTGCCTCGTTGTCCACGCCGTGCACGCGGTCGGTCATCCCGCGCGGCGCCACATAGACCTCGCAGCCGATGACAGGCTTGATGCCCGCCGCCTTTGCCGCGCGGTAAAAGTCGATCACGCCGTACATCACGCCGTGGTCGGTAATGGCGACCGCAGTCTGCCCAAGCTCCGCCGCCCGCTTGACGAGCTTCCCGATGCGACAGGCGCCGTCCAGCAGGCTGTATTCCGTATGCACATGAAGATGGACAAAGGACATACCGCGATCCTCCGAAAAACAGATTATTTTACCGGTGAATAGTGAACGGTGAATGATGAACAGTGAATAATAAAGATCGGTTGTTGCCGTCAGCCTTCACCGTTCCGTTCAGGCTTCGTGCAATTTCAAAAGCACCTGCCCCCGAAACGCACCGCGCTTGACCCACTGTTCAATGTTCACTGTTTACCGTTCTCTACGCTTCTTCTGCCGCGATCGCCGCAAGCTTACGCAGCCTGTGGTTGATTGCGGACTTGCTCAGCGGCGGCTCGTGCAGCTCGGCAAGCTCGGTCAGCGTTGCCTCGGGGTGCTCCCGCCGCAGCGCCGCCGTCTGCCGCAGCTTCTCGGGCAGGGTGTCGAGCAAGCCGCGCTCGTCCAGCCGCCGCAGCACGGCAAGCTGCTCCTGCGCCGCCGCGACCGCCTTGTCCACGTTGGCGGAATCGCAATTCGTCTTGCGGTTGGCGGCGTTGCGCCAATCCTTGTCGATTTTCGCCGCCATGACCGCCATCGCGCTCACCGGCGCGCCGACGGAGATCAAAAACTCCTCGATCGCGTCGCTCTGCTTGTAATACAGCACGCTGCTCCCCTTGCGCTCCGTCCGCTTTGCCGTTAGCCCCATCTGCTCGAGCAGACTCTCCGTCTCGCCGCTGACCTTGAGGTGGGTCGTGGAAAGCTCCAGATGATAGCGCTTCTCGGGGTCGGTCACCGAGCCGCCCGCCAAAAATGCCCCGCGCAGGAACGCCCGCTGGCAGCACTCCCGCTCCAACAGCGCGAGGTTGACGTGCAGCGACAGGCTGTTCTCCGCCGAAAAGCCGCAGGCAGTAAAGGCGCGGCGGATTTTCTCGGGGTCGGTGAACTGGAAGGTCAGCTTGCCGACCGTCTCCGCCTCCGGCAGGACGTCAAATTGCAGCCCCATCGCCTTACGGAACAGGCGGGGCAGGCGGCGGGCAAATTCCGGGCTCTCCGTAACGATACGGATGCCGTCGGCGGCACAGGTGTTGGCATACAGGAGCACGCCGTGCGCCTCCGCCAAGGCGCAGCAGCCCTTCTCGACCTCAGGGCGGCACAGCTCCGATTTTACATTTCCCGCAAAGGACATGGCTCACTCCTCCGTCCAGAGGCGCACCTCCGGCTCCAGCTCGATACCGCTCGATTGCAGCACACGCTCGCGCACCGCGTCGATCAGGCGCAGCACGTCCGCGGCAGTCGCGCCGCCGAGATTGACCACGAAGCCCGCGTGCTTTTCCGACACCGCCGCGCCGCCGACGGTAAAGCCCTTCAGTCCCGCCTGTTCGATCAGCGCGGCGGCATAGCCCTCCTTCGGGCGTTTGAAGGTGCTGCCCGCCGAGGGCAGCTCCAGCGGCTGCGAGGCGCGGCGGCGTTGGTTCAGCTCATAAATGCGCTCCCGAATTTCCGCCTCGTCGCCCGCCGTCAGTGCAAAAATCGCGCTGACGATCACGCCCTCCTTCTGCTGAAAGGCGCTCGTTCGATAGCCGAAGCCCTGCTCCGCGCCCGAAAAGCGCTCGATCGTCCCGTCAAGGCGCATAAATTCCGTCTCGACCGCAACGTCACGCATCTCGCCGCCGTAAGCGCCCGCGTTCATATAGATCGCGCCGCCCACCGTGCCCGGGATACCGTGGGCAAATTCCAGCCCGCTCAGTCGATTGCGGGCGGCAAACATCGCCGTCTTTGCCAGCGTCATGCCACTCATCGCCTCGATTTGTCCGCCGTCAAGGAGCGTCAGCCCCATAAACGTGTCGCGCAGGCAGAGCACCAAGCCCCGCACGCCCTCGTCCGGTGCAAGCACGTTCGTGCCCGCCCCGAGGATGCGCGGCCTGCAGCCCGTTTCCGCCGCACAGCGCAGCGCCGTTTGCAGCTCCTCGCGGCTGCGCGGAAAGACCGTCAGCTCCGCCGGTCCGCCGATGCGGAAGGACGTGTGCTTTGCCAGCGGTTCTTCTTCCTTTATCTCATAGTGCGGCAGCCGCTCATAAAGCAGCTCCCGCAGTCTCTGATTTTGTTCCATAGCATCCTCCGTTTCCGCTGCGGATTCGATACTCCTATAAATTATAGTATATCATAGTTTTCCCCTGCAATCAATCGGAAAACCGCCGTGATTTTCGGAATGTTTCCGCTGTCAAGTTTTTTCTCTTGACAGTCGCAAGGATGTGTGTTATAATCCCAAAGCAAACGAGTGGAAGGGGTGCGCGGCGATGAAGCAGGAATCGTTCACCATGTCGATGCTGCTGGATTATTACGGCGCACTGCTGACACAGAAGCAAAAGACCTATTTCGACCTCTACTACAATCAGGATCTCTCCCTCGCGGAGATCGCCGAGCAGGAGGGAATCTCGCGGCAGGGTGTCCACGACGCCATCTCGCGTGCCGAGACGCTGCTGCGCGAAACGGAGCAGGCTGTCGGCTGCGTTGCCCGTTCGCAGGAGCTGCGGCGGGTGCTCTCGCAGATCGAAGCGGCTGCCCGTCCCCTTGCCGCGCATGAGGACGCCGCCGTTCGGCAGCGTGCCGAGGTCATTTTGGGTCTTGTCCGTAAAGGAGTAGCTTATGGCATTTGAAGGCTTGACCGCAAAACTCAATGCCGCGTTCAAAAAGCTCCGCGGCAAGGGTCGTCTGTCCGAATCCGACATCAAGGAAGCCATGCGTGAGATCCGTTTGGCGCTGCTGGAGGCGGACGTCAGCTATAAGGTCGTCAAGGATTTCGTCAAGACCGTCTCCGAGCGCTGCGTCGGTCGGGACGTGCTGGAGAGTCTGACTCCCGCGCAGATGATCGTCAAGATCGTCAACGAGGAGCTGATTGCCCTGATGGGCAGCGAAAATCAGCGGATCACCATTTCCCCCAAGTCCCCCACCATCGTCATGCTCGTCGGCTTACAGGGCGCGGGCAAAACCACCAACGGTGCCAAGCTCGCCGGTCTGTTCAAAAAGCAGGGCAAGCGTCCGCTGCTCGTCGCGTGTGACATTTACCGTCCCGCCGCGATCAAGCAGCTTGAGGTCGTCGGCGGTCAGCTCGGCATTCCCGTGTTCCAGATGGGTCAGGAGGACCCCGTAAGGATTGCAAAGGCCGCCGTTCGGCATGCCCAGCAGCACGGCAACGACATGGTTTTCCTCGATACCGCCGGTCGGCTGCACGTCGATGAGGCACTGATGAACGAGCTGAAGTCCATCAAGGCGGAGGTTCAGCCGAGCGAGATTCTGCTGGTCGTCGATGCGATGACCGGTCAGGATGCGGTCAACGCCGCGCAGTCGTTTAACGAATGGCTGGACATCGACGGCGTGATGCTGACCAAGCTCGACGGCGATGCACGAGGCGGCGCGGCGCTTTCCGTCAAGGCGGTCACAGGCAAGCCCATTAAGTTCATCGGCACAGGCGAAAAGTTAGATATGATCGAGCCGTTCCACCCCGAGCGCATGGCGTCCCGAATTCTCGGCATGGGCGACGTGCTGACGCTGATTGAAAAGGCGGAGCAGGCGCTCGATCAGAAGAAGGCTGCCGAGCTGGAGCAGCGTCTGCGTCAGAACAAGTTCACGCTTGCCGATTTTTACGACCAGTTGGCGCAGCTCAAAAACATGGGCTCGATGCAGGATCTTCTCGGTATGCTGCCCGGCATGGGCTCGATGAAGAACGTGCAGGTCGATGACAAGGCACTGACCCGCGTCGAGGCGATCATCCAGTCCATGACCCCCTATGAGCGCGAAAATCCCTCCTGCCTCAACTCCTCGCGCAAACGCCGCGTTGCGCTCGGCTGCGGTCAGAAGGTTGAGGACATCAACCGTCTGCTCAAGCAGTTTGAGCAAATGCAGCAGATGATGAAGATGATGAACGGCAAGGGCAACAAGCGCAAAATGTTCGGGAAAATGGGCGGCTTCCCCGGCATCCCGGGTATGTAATTTCGGTCATTAGGTCATCAGCGTGTCGAAAGCTCCGTGTCATTCCGAGGAGGGCGCAGCCCGACGTGGGAATCTCTTGTAGGATGTTCTGAATTTTCCGAAGTTCTTCGGAAATTCGGAATCGTACCGCAAGATTGCCACGCCCCCTTCGGGGTCTCGCAATGACAGACTTTGGGCTTTTCGACGGTCTGTTATATGTACCTGACGATATATACAGTATGTTGAAAATTTTTTGGAGGTGAAATTCATGGTAAAAATCAGACTGAGAAGAATGGGCGCGAAGAAGGCTCCTTACTATCGCATCGTTGTTGCGGATTCCCGCAGCCCGCGCGACGGCCGCTGCATCGAGGAGATCGGCACTTACAACCCCCTGACCGAGCCGGCAACTATCACTGTGGACGTCGAAAAGGCACAGCAGTGGATCAAGAACGGCGCTCAGCCGACCGACACCGTGAAGGCTCTTTTGAAAAAGGCTAACGTCCTTTGATCGAGAGGAGCAGCACGATGAAGGAACTCTTGCTCTACGTGGCAACCCAGCTTGTCGATCATCCCGACGCGGTGACGGTTACGCAGAGAGAGGAAGACGACAATACGATTCTTGAACTGAGGGTCGCCCCGGAGGATATGGGCAAGGTCATCGGCAGACAGGGTCGGATTGCCAAAGAAATTCGCACTGTCATCAAAGCCGTTGCACAGCGCGACGGAAAGCACGTCACGGTCGATATCGTTGACTGAAAAAACGGTGTCTGCATTTGCTTGCGGACACCGTTTTTTTGTTTTTTGCCGACAGTTCGGTAATCGCGAGAGAAAAGGGCTTGCCTGTGTAATGTGATTTGACCGCAAGGTTTAATCCGTGCCTTGGCTTCCCCCTTGGGGGAGCTGACGCGAAGCGCCTGAGGGGGTTGTCATCCATGCCGCAAGCACCACCGTTCAACATCGTAGGGACGATTATTAATCGCCCGCCGTCGGCACTTCCGTTCCATGCGTAGGGCGGGCT
>OLSB01001056.1_pt1 | contig 28937 bp, 27 predicted proteins | sample 1672071 | NCBI WGS metagenome assembly OLSB01 (sample SAMEA3136642, study PRJEB25190) | human gut metagenome | biome: human gut; feature: human-associated habitat; material: faeces | place: Austria | collected 2013 | reverse complement strand
AATATACTGATGTCAGTTTTTTGACAAAATTTCGCTGCTATTTTCCAACATTCATCACGCGACTATTTCCTTGAGGTTCATCTCCTGCCCCTGCTGGAGCCATGTGTGGCCGCTGCCGCAGTTGGGGCAGGTCTTGCCGTACTTCACGGTGGGGTAGGTCGTCTTGCAGTCGTCGCACCATGTGACAGCCGGGATTATCTCATACTTGAACTCCGTATGCTCGATAAGCGGAGTCTTTTTCGCGTACCACTGCCAGCAGTCGCTGAGATATTCCGGAACTATGCCGGACACTTCGCCGAACTCCAGCGTGACGGACTGGATGTTGGTGAGCTTGTTTTCCTTGGCTATCTCGTCGACCTGCTTGATGACGTAGGTCACTATGCTAAGCTCGTGCATAACTTTCCTTTCTGAAAACAGGTGCGGGGATATCCCGCACCTGTCTGATCTGTTCCGGGATGATTATTTGCCAGAAAGCTGCTTCTTGATTATCTTTACCTGACGCTTTGCGGCGTAGGGGCCGATGGCCTTGAACTTGTCCTCGGCGGGGATCATCTTGCTGTTCTGCGGGCGGTTGCGCTTGAGATGGATAGCGTCGAACTCACACTTGGTGGTGCAGATGCCGCAGCCGATGCACTTGTTCGGATCGACCACACTGCGGCCGCAGCTCAGGCAGCGGGAAGCCTCGGACTTTATCTGCTCCTCGGTGAAGGTCACACGGTCGTCGCACATGGTGAGAACCTTTTTCTTGTCGATGACGACCTCGGAGCGGGCGGGCTTCTTTATCTTCTCAACGGGCAGGGCAAGATTTTCCTTGTCAAGCTCCTTGAACTCGCGGAGGTTGCGGTGAATGGTCAGAGTCTGGCCGACGTTGACGTAGCGGTGGATGGACACTGCACCCTCACGGCCGCTGGCGATGGCGTCGATGGTGTACTTCGGGCCGGTCGCGCAGTCGCCGCCGACGAACACGTCGGGCTCTGCGGTCTGGAAGGTGATGACGTCATGCGCGATGAGGCGGCCGTCGGGAGTCTCGGCGGCGGTGCCGGCGAGGACTGCGCCGTACTCGGAGCGCTGGCCGATGGCGACCAGAACGTTGGAGCAGGGAACGGTGACGGTCTCGTTCTCGTCATAAACGGGAGCGAACTTGCCGTTTGCGTCGCGCACGGAGACACAGCGCATAAGCTCTATGCCGGTGACCTTGCCGTCCTCGCCGAGGATGGCCTTGGGCGCCCAAGAGTTGTTGATGACGACGCCGTCCGCGATGCCTGCGTTCTTCTCGTCGGGAACGGTGGGCATCTCTTCGTCCTTCTCAAGGCAGTACATGTTGACGCTGCCGCCGGTCAGACGCTTTGCCGCGCGTGCCACGTCGATGGCCGCGTTGCCGCCGCCGATGACGATAACGTCGCCGGAAAGCTCCTTAGTCGCGCCGCTGTTGACGGAGCGCAGGAAGTCGAGACCGCCCTGAACGCCTGCCAGCTCTTCACCGGGAATGTTGAGCTTTGCGGCCTTCTGGAGACCGACAGCGACGTAGAAGGCACTGAAGCCCTCCTCGCGGAGCTGCTGGATGGTGACATCCTTGCCGACCTCAACGCCGCAGCGGAACTCGACGCCCATCTCACGCAGGACGTCTATCTCGGACTTGACGATGTCCTTGCCGACGCGGAAGGAGGGGATGCCGTTGATGAGCATACCGCCGGGGGCGGCTTCCTTCTCGAATACGACCGGGCTGTAACCCTCGATGGCGAGGAAGTACGCGCAGGACATACCTGCGGGGCCTGCGCCGATTATTGCGATCTTCTGGTCAAACTTCTCATGCGTGCAGGAGTTCATGGCAGGCACGTAGCGGTGCTCGGCCTTCATGTCCTGCTCGGCGATGAATTTCTTTATCTCGTCGATGGCGAGCGGCTGGTCGACGCTGCCGCGGGTGCATGCGTCCTCGCAGTACTTGCGGCAGATGCTGCCGCAGACGGCGGGGAAGGGGTTATCCTTCTTGATGAGCTTGAGAGCGTCCGCATAGCGGCCGTCGGCGGCCATCTTTATGTAGCCCTGAATGGCTATGTGAGCGGGGCAGGCGACCTTGCAGGGCGCGGTGCCGGTCGGCCAGGTCTGGATGGAGCCGTTCTCGTTTCTGTAATTCTTGTTCCAGTGATCCTCGCCCCACTTGGTGTCATCGGGCAGCTCGTGGCGCGGGTACTGGATGGGGCCTTCCTTGGTGCAGAGCTTCTGGCCGAGGCGTACCGCACCGGCGGGACATGTCTCAACGCACTTGCCGCAGGCGACGCACTTTTCGGGATCGGTCTCGGCGGTGTAGGCGGAAGCGGAGAGGTTCGGGGTGTTGAAGAGCTGGGATGTGCGCAGAGCGTTGCAAACGCCGACAGCGCAGTTGCAGATACCAAAGATCTTGTTCTCGCCGTCGATGTTGGTTATCTGGTGGACATAGCCCTTGTCCTCGGCCTTCTGAAGGATCTCCATGGCCTCTTCATAGGTGATGTCGCGGCCGTGGTTGGTCTCGCGGCAGTAGTCGGCAAAGTCACCGACGCCGATGCACCATTCGCCCTCGATGTCGCCGGAGCCTTCGCCGCGGATGCGCTGCTGCTTACGGCAGGAACAGACAGATACGCCGATGTGACCCTCGTACTTCTTCAGCCAGTGGCTGAGATGCTCGATAGGCAGGGACTTGCTCTCTGCGGGGATGGCTTTCTCAACGGGGATGACGTGCATACCTATGCCTGCGCCTCCGGGAGGCACCATCTCGGTGATACCGGCCAGCGGCAGGTATGCCATGCGCTCGAAGAAGTCCGCGGTTTCGGGGTACATGTCGGACTGTTCGGGGTTTATCATCATAATCTCTGCGCTGCCGGGGACGAACATGTCCAGCACCCAGCGCTTCTCGTGGTTCGGGTTCTTGCCGTCGAGGTTTTCCCAGTGGAACTCGACAAGGCCGCTTTCGCTGACGGCCTGCATGGCCTTCTCAAGGTATGCGCGGTCAAACTGCGGGTTCTTCTTCGCAAGCTGCTCGATGGTAAGCGGCACGCGCTTTTTCATCGTAAGACAGATGTCGAGAATGTCGTCGGCCATCTTCTGGTCGTACTTGTAGGCGGTGTACTTCAGCGCGGAGTTGATGCCCAGAAACTCAGGGGATTCGGGAGTGATCTTGTCCTTGCCGAGCAGTACGGTAGCCCGGTCGGTAATTTCTTTACCGAGTTTTGCGATTTTTTCATCTTTCGTCATGGAATTTTCAAGCCTCCTGATAGATAAAACGGGGTTTGTTATTTAATTAATATTGCTGAGTGAACTGTACCTAATTTGTTGAATATAATCAATAAGTTAACATGCTTTTTGGAATAACTCACAAAAAAACTGCAAAATATTTGCGAACAAACTTGATAAGAAGTTGACATTCACGGACAAATCGCGTAAAATGTCCTTGAAATCAGGACATCGCAAAAGGGGGTGTTTTTCGTGCAGGATTCGTCATACCGGCTCAAAGAAAGCATTGCGAAATGCGCGATAGAGCTGTTCAAGACCGAGGGCTACAACAACGTCAGCGTCAACGAGATTTGCGAGAAGGTACCGGTTTCGCGCTCGGTTTTCTATACGATGTTCAAGGGCAAGCGCAGTGTTCTGGACTACGTTGTCGCAAAGCCGCAGCAGAACGACGAGGAGAGCTTCCGGAAATTCGCGGACGCGGAGAACGATTTTGAACGCATCTGGCAGCTGTTTGACCGGTTCATAACGATCGCGCTCGACTTCGGCCCGCAGTTGACGAGCACGCTGTTTATCATGCAGTTTGAGTCGCCGCAGGGCATACGCGAGGCTGTCCACGCGCTGGACGATCTTTTTGCGACGCTTGCCAAGAACTGCGCCAAGTCCGGCATAATCGAGACCGAGGAGCCGCCGGAGCTGCTGTCGCATATTGCGACAGACCTGATAATCCACGAGCTGTACGTCTGGTGCAGCCAGAACGGCAACTTCTCTCTGCGCGAGCGCGCCCGGCAGTACGCCGAAGTCGCGTACCATGTCAAGCCGCAGTACCGCATGACCCCCTCCCAGCGCGCGGGGCTGTGAGGTGTCGGATGGAGAATATAGATTTCAGAAAAGATTTGCTCGTTGGGCTCTTTAAGGAGTACTGCGACAAATATGATGAGCTGAACGCAAAGTTTTCTGCCGTTCCAGTCGCAAAATATGAGTACTGTAACGGTGTGAAAGGCGGCGTCTGGAGAGAATATTACCATCCAAGCCCAATAGGTGACATTGTTACAGGCAATGCAAGCCGCGGCCGACGCGTAACGCATCCGAGGAAAGGCTGTTACTATCGATACAGGTACTTATTTGATGAGAATGGGAAACTGCTTGTTGCCGAGGACTACAGCAAAGAGCTCGGCAAACCTAAGCCTGTAATTTATTTTGATGAGCGCAGGAAGCTGTGTGTTGCCAGAGACACCAGCGAGCAGGCCGCCGTATCCGAGCCTGTACTCTGGCAAAAAGAGTTCCTTATATATGAAGGGCGGCGTGTCATTGCACCGCAGTATGACATCGTATTTACGCCGGAGCTTGGGACAATAAGCGTCTGCGATTATGACGAGCAGGGGAGAATACTCCGCTATGACAGACTGAGCTGGAGACCACAGGATCAGATAAAGTATCAGAATTTATCATCTGAGGTATATGAATACGGTAAAAACGGGCTGCTGGAGTTTGCATATTGGGGAAGAAGTTTTGCCGGCATCACAGAAGTAGATAAATATCACTTCAACCATGATGACGAAGGCCGGATCGTGAGCTATGATTTCTTTCGCAAAGACGGTAGCTTGGTAACATATGAGGTACCGAAGTCCAAAAGAAGAAATGTGTGAGCGGATCATATCGGTTTTGTGCTCATACAGTGGGAAAATAACCCCTTTATACAGTTGATTTACAATTCCTGTTTGTGATAAAATGCAGAAAACGAAATTTTTCAAGTAAATATTGCATTTTATTTAAAAGGATGTATAATAAACTCAAAAGTATAAAATTTTGATGTGGTGGATAAATGAGCAGAAAACCTTTAGGACAGGAAGTTTCCGAGGAGGCTATCCTCGAAGTCGCAAAGAAATATTTTTGTAAGTACGGTTTTGACAATACGAACCTGAATGATATTGCCGCGGAGATGAATATCACCCGCACGCCGATCTACTATTACTTTGAGAGCAAGCAGAAGCTGTATGAGGCGGTGGCGAAGAAACATCTCACCGGTAAGCTGGAAAAATACACGGAGCTTTTTGCAAGCGATATGCCTTTCTTTGACAAGGTGCGCGTTGACCTTGAGCTGTCGTCGCATCTGCGTCTTGCGGAGAAGGAACTTTTCACGGGCGTGGATTCAAAACCGGCGTTGGTGAAGGTCAAGGAATTCCAGACGGATATAATGCACCGGATACATAAGATGAAGACCAGATATATTCAGAAGGCTATCGATGACAAGATACTGCGTCCGGACACGGACGTAGAATCGTTCATGGTTTACTTCTATGTTATATCTCTCGGCATCGAGGCGGTGGATAAGCAGGACGGCTGGTATGAGATGACCGAAAGCCGCATAACGCGTCTTATAGATACGGTTCTCGACGCTATTATGCTGCGCTATAAAGCGCTCTGATAAACTACCCCCCCACATGCTTGCATGTGGGGGGTTAATATTATACAACGCCATTGCGGCGGCTTTTTGGCTCACTGCGGACGAAACGAAAGGTACATGCGAAGCATTGCTCCGCATGTACCTTCTACTATTATATAATATATTTATTATGCTTATTATGCGTAGGGATTGATAAGCTGATCCTTGACTTTTTCCTTCTCCGCAGCGAAGTAGATCTCCTTGACTTCGTAGTGCTTTGCGGGGAGGGCGACGGCAGCTTCGTAGGCGGCCGTAGTAGCGTGGACGATGAAGCCGGGCTTCACACTGTCGCCGAGCTTGACAACATGCTCGAGCTCATCCTTTACCTCGTCATAGAGGCCGGCTACGGGGCGAACGCCGAGAGCGACAACGACGAGGTCGCAGGGGATGACCGTCTCGGCACCGGTGTTCACGTCGGCGGCGGCTACGTTGTCGGCAGCGACACGCAGTATCTTGTGGCCGAGCAGGGTCTTTACGCCGGCGTCCTTGGCATAGAAGAGGTCAAGACGGTGGTCGGTATTGGAGGGGATGGCGTCCGGCATCATGTCGATAACGGTGACGTCGTTGCCGGCGGCGAGCATTCTCGCGGCCTCGAGACCGGTCTGGCCTGCGCCGAGGACAACGACCTTCTTGCCGGTGATCTCGGGCTTCTGAGCGATATAATCGCGCACGCTGATGACGTTGTCGGCCTTTATGCCCTCTATCGGGGGGATGAACTCGTCGGAACCGGTCGCAATGAACGTGGCATACGGCTTCATCTCGCGCAGCATCTCGGCGGTGCACTCGGTGTTGAGCTTGACGCGGATGTTGAGCTTCTTTATCATGCGCTCATAGTAGTCGATGAGCCAGCCGAGCTTGTACTTGCCGATCGGGGCGTCAGCGAGGTTGACGGCGCCGCCGAGACGGTCGGACTTTTCAAATACGGTGACATCGAAGCCGCGCTTGGTGAGCGTAACGGCGGCTTCCAGACCGGCAGGGCCTGCGCCGACTATTGCGACGGGCAGACCGTCGCCGTTTACGTTGAGGGTCGCGGGCATGCAGTATTCTCTGCGGCCGCGGGGGTTCATGGTGCAGCCGGGCTGGGTCGGGCCGAAGGGGGTCTTGGTCAAGCAGTGCATGCAGGAGACGCAGTATTTCAGCTCGTCCTCGCGGCCCTGAGCGATCTTATTGCAGTAATCGGGCTCCGCGAACAGCTGGCGGCCTAGGGCGACGGCGTCGCATTTGCCGTCGTTTATGATGCCGTCGATGTAATCGGGGTGGCGCAGAGAGCCGCAGGCCGCAACGGGGATGTTGACTCTGTTCTTCACGACCTCGGCATACTTGACCTTCCAGCCCTCTTCCTGGTTGCCGTCGGCGCTCATGCCGGTGAGTCTGGACATGACGCCGCCGCCGTTTACGGTGATAAGGCTCACGCCGTGCTGCTCAAGCAGAGCCGCGGCATCGCCGAGCCATTCCATGCTCGCCTCGCCATTGTGACAGTCGGTGCCGTTCATCTTTGCGACTACCTCGACGCCCGGGCACTCCTTCTTGATGCGGTCGATGACCTCGAGGGAGAAGCGCATTGCATTTTCGACGTTCTGTGCGCCGTACTCGTCGGTGCGGTGGTTGAAGTACGGGCTGTAGAACTGCTCGGGCAGGTAGTTATGCGCCATGTGCCACTCTATTGCGTCGGTGCCGGCCTTCGCGCAGCGGATGGCGGCCTCGACATATTTCTGCTGCATCTCGCCGATCATCTCGCGGGACATGTAGTTGACGGCGACCAGCTTCGGGCCGTTGGTCTCTATATAGTCGGCCTGAGTGTAGGGCAGATGGCCGGGCATCCAGAGCTGACAGGAGAACTTCGCGCCCTCGCCGTGGACGGCGTCGATAGCGGCCTTGAGGCCGGGGATGTACTTGTCATCGTTGAGGAAGGGCTGCTCGTGCTGGCCGTACCACTTGGGCTCAACGCACATGATGCCAGGGGTTATCATGGCGGTGCCGCCGTGGGCGATGGTGCGGTAGTACTCTATATATTCGTGGCCGATGTAGCCGTTGGTGCAGAAGTATTTTGCCATTGCGGACAGGATAACTCTGTTGCGCAGCTCCATATTGCCGACTTTCAGCGGCTCAAGAAGTTTTCTCATAGTATCTTCTCCATTCTTACTTATTGTGTTTGCGGGGCGGTATATCAGTGCTCGCGGGTCATCAGGTCGGTCATGTATCTGCGGACGTCATCGTCGGAGACATGCTTTCTCGACATCTGGATAAGGCGCTGCTCACGCAGGACGAACTTCACGAAGTTGTCGTAGTCCTTCTCCATGGTGAAGCCGAGGTCCTTCGGCATGGGGAGATGCACGTCGGCGCTGAGCTGCTCGATGGCATTGACGACCGCGTCCCTGACTTCCTCTGCGGTGGCCTCTGCGGGCAGACCCAGCTCGAACGCGTCGGCTATCTGACGCACCTTGGGAGCCTCAACGTCGTAGAGGTGCTCTATAACGTAGGGGAGAGCCCACGCGCAGGTGACGCCGTGCGGTGCGTGAGTGTATGCGCCGAGAGCCTGGCCGATGCCGTGGCCGATCTGAACGCCGACGTCGGCCATGCCGCCCATGGCGATGTTGGCCGCCAGCAGCATATTGTCTCTGGCCTCGAGATCGTCGGGGTGATCGTAGGCGTTCTTGAGGTTGAAGTAGACCATCTTCATCGCCTGGATGCAGAGAGGATCGGAATAGCAGTGTGCCTCGGGCTTGAGGAAGCCCTCTATCGCGTGCGCCATTGCGTCAAGACCGGTGGCACCGGTCATCTCCGGCGGGAGGGTGACGGTGACGGCAGGGTCGAGGATGGCGTAGTCGGGGACGAGCTTATCGCGGTCACGGGTGGAAATCTTGCGCTGGTTCTCAACGTCGTGCATAACGGCGGTGAAGGTGACCTCGGAGCCGGTGCCGGAGGTGGTGGGGATGCAGACGAGGGGGATGCCGGGGTTCTTGTACAGCTCCGTGCCTATTGCCGTGGTGTAGTCGCGGCAGGTGCCGGGGTTGGTGATGAGCATTCTTGCGACCTTGGCGGTGTCCATGCAGCTGCCGCCGCCGATGGCGATGCAGATGTCGGTGCCTTCCTTGCGGCCAAGCGCAGCGGCTTCTTCAATAGAATGCATCGGGGACTCGATCTCTATCTTATCATAGATGACGCATTCGATCCCGTCGGCCTTGAGAGCCTCAACGCAGGGATCGACGATGCCGGCTGCCTTGACGTTGGGGCCGTGCATCACGAGCGCCTTGTGGGCGCCGAGCTTCTTGGCGATGTCACCGACGGACTTGCTGCTGCCAACACCATGAACGATTTTTGTAATGAAAAACTGAAAATTGTTTTGCATAATAAATACCTCCATAACTATTAACAGATAACAGCGAGCGCTTAAATAATCTTGCGAGTTTATTAACAAAGACATTATAACGCGGAGTTTGAATTTGTCAATAAAACCACGAGTTTATTTTTAGAATCATCGTTTTGTACAAAAATGGACAGATGATTTAGTCAAAAGTGCCATGAAAGAAAATTAACAAAGCGTATTGACAAGCGCTTGACAATGATGTATAAAAATTATGTCGAATTTGAGGCGGATTTCATTTCCGCTCATGTCGCGAGGCGCCGCATACGGTAGAAAGGCGGCTTTTTATTTAACTCATAATAAACACAGACGTTTATTTAACGTTAAAAAGACGCGCTGCGGTATGCTTTTCAAGTGAGTTTATTAACAGAACAGTCACTTCACAAGCCTCAGAACCTGAAAGAAAAAGGAGAAAGAAACAGACATGTCTTACAGTTTCCTGAAACCGGTCAAGGTCGGCAACATGATCCTGAAGAACAGAGTTATTGTACCCGCGATGGCGAGATACCTCTGCAAGGACGGATTTGTGACCGACGCATACGTTGAATATCTCCGCGCGATAGCGGAAGGCGGCGTTGCAATGGTAACGGTCGGCATCATGCCGATAGACCTCAGCTGGCCCAGCACCATGCCGACTCAGCCCTGTCTTGGCGACGATAAATACATCCCCGGCCTCACCAGAGCGGTCGCCGCGATCCATGCGGGCGGCGCAAAGGCGAGCCTCCAGCCCTGGATGCCCGGCCGCGCTCCCTATACATATGCAAACGCTGTTGATCGTGCACAAGACATCGCAATAGTTAACCGCCTGACCGTTGACGAGATACACAATATTCAGAGAAAATACGCAGCGGCTGCACTTCGCTGTGCAATGGCAGGCGCGGATGTGGTAGAATGGCACAATGCGCACAATTATCTGGGCGAGCAGTTCTACAGCCCGTACTTCAACCACCGCACCGACGAGTACGGCCAGCAGAGCGTTGAAAACTCCATGCGCTTTGCGCGTGAAGCCATCGCTCTCACCAGAAAGACGCTTGACGACGCGGGCTACTCTCATGTCGAGTTGACCGCAAAGCTGAACGGCAGCGAGATCATCAACGACGATATTACCCCCGAGATCCTCGCCGCAAGCGCGAAGGAACTTGAGAAGGCCGGCATAAGCCTCATAACCGTGAACGGCGGCGGCGGACTTACCAGACTTGAAGGCATGAGCGGCGACGGACACCGTCCCGAGGGCTGGAAGGTCAAGTATGCGGAGATCGTGAAGAACGCGGTGTCCATCCCCGTTGCGGCCAGCGGCAACCTGAAGCACCCCTCCTATGTCGACGCGATAATCAACGACGGCAAGTGCGACCTCGTCGCTCTCGGACGTACCTCCATCTGCGACCCGCAGTGGGTCAACAAGTGCAAGGCCGGCCGTGAGGATCTGATCCGCTACTGCCTGTCCTGCATGCACTGCGTCTACGCTCTGCCCGCAGACGTCTGCGGCTGCACGATGAATCCCCGCTGCCGCCGCGAGGCCTTCGCTCCCAGAGTGGAGGACACCCCACACACCGGCGACGGCCGCAAGGTCATGGTCATCGGCGCGGGCCCTGCCGGATGCCTGGCAGCCATCACGCTCGCACAGCGCGGCTTTAAGCCGATACTCTGCGACAAGAACGATTACATCGGCGGCATGATGCTCCCCGCCGGTATGCCGATAGGCAAGCAGGAGTTCCAGAACGGCATCAACTATTATTCCAACATGCTGCGTGAGCTGAAGGTTGACGTACGTCTCAATACCGAGGTCACTGCCGAGCTCATCAAGGCTGAAGCCCCCTATGCCGTTATCTCCGCTGTCGGCTCCTACGAGTTCATCCCGCCCATCAAGGGTGCGGACGGCGACAACGTGCTCGGCGTTCGCCGCTACATCGTTGAGCGTCCCGAGATCCGCGACAAGAAGGTCGTTGTCCTCGGCTGCGGCCAGACCGGCCTTGAAGCGGCGCATATGCTCGCGGCTCTCGGCAACGACGTTACCGAGGTCGAGATGCAGGAGCGTGCGTTCATAACCCTGCTCGAGCACAAGCTCGACCTTGAGTATGCCGAGGCTTCCGGCGTCAAGACCGTGTTCGGCCACAAGGTTCTTGAACTCACCGATCATTCGGTCATTGCCGAGTCCGTGGCGACCGGCGAGAAGGTAGAGTTCGAGGCTGATGTTATCATTCCCGCTATCGGCGTAAAGTCCAACACCGCAGAGGTCGAAAAGCTGCGCGAGTGCGGCGTCGAGAAGTTCTTCAACATCGGCGACAGCGCAAAGACCGGCATGATCTATGAAGCGATATCCGCAGCCTATGACTGCGCTACGACATTGAATTGATAATTTAAAAAGTAGAAAGTAGAAAGGATGCTAAACATGAAATGCTTTGAAACCACAATCAAGCCCCTGCTGAAGTTTGGCGACGGTGTTGCAAAGGAAACCGGCAAAAAGTTTAAAGAGTTCGGCTGCAAGAAGGTTCTCGCAGGCTACGACGCAAACCTTCCCGAAGCCATAGTGTCCACCGTACTTGACTCAATCACCGCAGAGGGCATAGAGCTCATCCCGTACTCCTGCCCCTACGCCGACGGTCAGGACACCGGCGTGCTTGAGGTCCGCCAGCTTGCAATCGACAATCAGGTAGACGGCTTCCTCGCCATGGGCGGCGGCAGCACGATGGATATCGTCAAGGCTGCAAGCCTGCTCGTTGACAAGCCCCTGCCGATAGACCAGTACTTTGTCGGCTGGTACAACGGCCCTGATCTTCCCCGCAAGGCGCATCTCATAAGCATCCCCACCACTTCCGGCACCGGCGCAGAGGCCACCCGCTCCTGCATCATCGCCTCCCAGACTCTCGGCGTCAAGGCTACGCTGTCCTCCCAGGCTGCAAAGGCCGACTTCGTGTTCCTCGATCCTCAGATCACAAAGAGCCTGCCGCCCTATGTCACCGCTACCACCGGCATGGACGCTATCTCCCACGCCTGCGAAGCGCTCTGCTGCGTGAAGAGCAACATCTTCACCGAGATGATCTGCGGCAAGTCCCTTGAGCTCTCCTGGGCGAACCTGTACACCGCGTACAAGGAGCCGGAAAACCTCGAAGCACGTGCGAACATGTCCATGGCTGCCTACCTCGGCCTGACCGGCGAGAGCTACGGCAACTGCGGCCACTCCATGGCACACGCCATCGGCGCACGCTTCCACGTGCCTCACGGCCACTGCTGCGCATGGACCGCTCCCGTGGCGCTCTACTTCACCAGAAAAGAGTGCGACCATGAGATCCGTCTTATCGCCCGCTGCTTCGGCATGGACGACAAGTCCGAGACCGTCGCGGCCGACGTTGCAAACGCCATGAAGAAGCTCGTCTGGAGCATGAATATCGCTACTCCCGCCGAGAGAGGCATCTCCCGCGAGGACTTCGTCAGCGACGAGACCGTTGCAAAGGTCATGCTTGACCCGATCTGGCATTTCTGCCCCACCGAGTTCAACGAAGATACCGCCCGCCAGCTCCTTGGCGAGGTGTATGACCAGCAGCTCTATTAATATTTAATGACAGGCAGAAGGGCTTCGGCCTAAGGCTGAAGCCCGCATAAAAAGGATATATTTGATCCTCAAGCGCGCAGGGGCTCAAATAATCATATTATTTGTTTATTTGCAGGAGAAAGAAAGTGAAATTATATGAAAACGCTTAAGAAAAATCCGTGGTATGTGGCCGCCGGTTGTTTTCTGCAGATGTTCCTCGGCATGGGTCTGTGCTCAAGCTTCTCTATGATGCTGCCTGAGATCAGCGCTCACACCGGAATATCCACCGGCTCCATTTCCGGCAACCTCACAGTTGCATATCTTGCGTCCTTTATCGTCTCCATGTTCTTCTTCAAGCCTCTGCTCCGCAAATTCGGCGCCAAAAAACTCCTTATTTTCGGCGATTTCCTTCTGATGTTCCACTACATCCTCTATTCCTATGCAGAGAGCCTGTGGTTCCTCAGAATATGCGGTACCCTCGGCGGACTCGTAACGTTCTTCGCCTGCGCAACGCCGGTATCCGTTGTTATCACCAACTGGTTCGTTGACAAGCGCTCCTCCGTTCTCGCCTTTATCATGGGCGGCTACGGCTTCGGCGGCATGATCATCCTCCCCATCGTCGGCCGTCTGATCGCAGCCTACGGATACCAGGTCGCATACCGTTGCCACGCTCTTGGCGGCATACTGCTCCTGCTTGTCACCCTCTTCATGATCGAGGATAACCCGGAGAAGGTCGGCACCAAGGCATACGGCTATGAGAAAGCCGAAGAGATCGCAGCTGCAGTCGCAGCAAAGAAGGAAAAAGAGAGCCGTCAGGGCGGTCTGGATCTCGCTACCGCTCGCAAGACCCCGAGCTACTGGCTGATGTGGGTCGGCCTCGCGATATCCTCTTTCCCCGGCGTTGCATTCCGCTTCTATAACGGCGCATTCTTCAGAGGCCCCATCGGTCTTGACACCGTCACCTACTCCAACTGGGCATCCGTGCTGTCCGTATGCATTGCGGTCGGTATGATCCTCATGGGCGTTATGGCCGACAAGATCGGCAGCGTCAAGATGGTCGTTCTGATGCATGTCATATCCATTGCCGGCTATGCCTGCGCAATAGTCCTTATGAAAAACACCGGCTCCTTTGCGCTTCTCCTCATCACGGTCATCCTCTGCGGCATGAACGGCCCGCTAGACAACGCGACCGCGCCGTACCTCATCCCCGAGGCATTCGGCCGCAAGTATTATGACGAGATAATCGGCTCCTACGCCGGTGCAATGATGATAGGAAATGTCTGCGTCCCGATGCTGCTCGGCAATATAATTTCCGACGGCACGGCAGCGTCCTTCGGTCTTGCATGGGAGATCATCATCGGCTTCAGCGCCGTGGCAATGGTCATCCTGCTCGTCGGCCTCTTCCGCGGCCCGTACCGCAAGCAGTATCTTGCGCTCAAGGCTGAGGAATCCCAGATGAAGAAGTCCGGAGCTGAGGTCTGAAAAAATGTCTGAATTAAAAGATGTCCTATACTCCCGCGCCAGCATCCGCGCCTTTACGGGCGCGGAGCTGAGCGACGATATTCTCACTGAGCTTGTAAATGCCGGACTCGCCGCACCGTGGGCATTTCACGAGTATGAAAGACACCTCTGCGTCATAGCAGGGCACGAAAACGTGCAGAAGCTGGCACGCGTGTTCAGTGAGGTACTCCATCGCCCGGGATACACCATGTATTCTCCCGCCGCCGCGATACTTGCATGTGTAGAGCGCGGCAACGACAATCAGAAGCTCGAAGTCGGCTGTATGCTCGAAAACATCTTCCTGCGTGCCACCGATCTCGGCGTCGGTTCCTGCTGGATAAATCAGGCGCGAGACATATGCGACGATGAGCGTGTACGTCCGCTGCTCAGAGAATTCGGCGTTCCCGATACGCATATCTGCTGGGGCATAGCCATCCTCGGCTATCCTGCGGCAGAGCCCCGCACAAAGATACATAGAGAAGGTACTTTCAACATCTATCACTAAGAGAGGAAAAACAGAACAATGACAGAACTTGAAATGAAGAAGTATTCGCGCAATGCGCTGCTCGGATCCTTCGTTTCGATGCTGACGGCTGGTCTTGCGACCATGATGTACTCCGTCAGTATCTCCACCATCAGAACAGACCTCGCGCTTACAGCTGTTCAGGCCGGTTCGCTCGGCACCTATACCTTTATGGGACAGATGCTCGGCGGTATGGTCGCCGGATATCTGGCAGACCGCTACGGACGCAAGAACATCCTGATAGTTGACGTTATCCTCGCAACTCTCGCCGTTTTTGCAACGTCTCTGCTCCAGTCCTACTCCATCTTCGGCATACTCCGCTTCATAACCGGTGTCGGCCTCGGCGGATGCTACTACATCGCCTCCATCCTCATCGGCGAGTTTGTGCCCACCAATAAGCGCGGCTTCATGAGCGGCGTCGCCACCTCCGTGTGGAACTTCGGTTATGTCGTATGCTGTGCAATGTCCGCGTTCGCACTGCCCTCCATCGGCTGGCGCTGGTGCTTCCGTATCTGTGCGCTGCCCATAGTCTTTGTTATATTCATGATCTTCGGCATGAAGGATGCTCCCTCCTTCACCGCTGCAAAGGCAAACCGCGATAAGCGCGACAAGGAAGAGGGCCGCAAGGTCAATGCTTATGCTGAGATCTGGAGCCACCCCCGTATGCGCAAGTCCTTCATCATCTGGTCCATCTCTATGATCCTTTACTTCTATGGCTACTACGGCCTCATCACCTGGCTGCCCAACTATGTTCAGGGTCAGGTCGGCATGCAGTCCGGCGGCTGGATCACCGCTGCGGGCTACATCGCAATGATCATCGGTACCGCCGGCGGCGGCAAGATCGCCGACAAGATCGGCCGTAAGAAGCTCTTCCTCATCGGCACCATCGGCACCGCCATCTTCGGCCTCTGCCTTGCTTTCTGGGCCAACTCCAGCAACATCCTCGTGCTCATGCTCCTCTACGGTGTCTGCTACGGCATGCCCACCGGCATCCATGCGACCTTCATCGGCGAGTGCTTCCCAACTCACCTCAGAAGCACCGGCGTCGGCTTCACCTTCAACATCGGTCGTCTCGGTGCATTCGTGGCTCCCATCCTCATGGGCAAGCTCGTCGACATGAACATGATAAACGTTGCAATCGCGACCGTTACCATTTCCTACATTCTCTGCTCTCTGGCGACCCTGCCTATCAAGGAGCGCGAGTACGACGCAGCCAATGTCTCCACCCAGCTTGAGACCGAGAAGGACTGAGCTGAAACCTCTCTTGGCCATGGGTATATGTCCCGCGGCATAATGAGAAAATGATTACAGGGTGCATCCGTATAGGATGCACCCTGATTTTTTGTGGACTTTTCTGCCGTCTCCTAGAAAGCCCAGGCGGAGGGAGCGGTATGCCAATAATAAAATAAATGACCGATCTTATGATCGGTCATTTTTCCTTACAGGGGCAGCCAATTTTAAGGACATGGAAAAACCAAATCGGAGCCCAGCGAAGCGGGTTCGATTTGGAGAGGAGGAGCGACGGAATGAGTGAGCGATGATTTTTGATGCATCGCATGAAAAATCGTCGCGGACGATATGAAGTCCGCGACGACGATGGAGGCGCCACCCAGACTTGAACTGGGGAGTCGCGGATTTGCAGTCCGCTGCCTTACCACTTGGCTATGGCGCCATATGAGATTTGCGGGCGATGGTTGATGCCCGCAAATCATTTTTGGAGCGGCTTACGAGGCTCGAACTCGCTACCTCCACCTTGGCAAGGTGGCGCTCTACCGGATGAGCTACACCCGCATAATGGTGCCTCCGGTCGGAGTTGAACCAACGACACGCGGATTTTCAGTCCGCTGCTCTACCTACTGAGCTACAGAGGCGTATGCTGATAAAATGGTGGGAACAACTGGACTCGAACCAGTGACCCCCTGCTTGTAAGGCAGGTGCTCTAACCAGCTGAGCTATGCTCCCGTCACAACGGCTTAGCCATAATACTAAAAAAATCGCAATTTGTCAATACCAATTCTGCAATTTTTCATTTTATTTTGCCGAGAATTTTTATCAGGCCAAGGCCGGAGCGGCAATGGCCTGATAACGCTGCATTTTTACTCTTCGGCGGGCTTCGGCTGTATCGCTTCCAGTTCAGCGGGGCTGAACGTATACTCCGTGCCGCAGAACTGGCAGCCGACGGAGATGTCCTTGCCGTCCTGCGCAAGCTCCGCGAGCGCGTCACTGCCGATGGAGGCGAGCGCGGCTTCCACGCGCTCACGGCTGCAATAGCAGCGGTACTCGATAGGCTCGGTGCTGACAACATGATGCTCAAAGCCCTTGAGCACCTGCCCGAACAGCGCCTCCGCGCCGTCCTCGTCAAGCACCGTTGTGACCTGATCCATCATGAAGATGTTCTCCTCAAGCCTGTCGATGTATTCCTCGGGTGCGCCGGGCATGAGCTGCACGATGAAGCCGCCAGCAGCCTTGATGCTCTTGTCGGTATCCACAAGCACGCCCAGCGCGCAGGCCGACGGCACCTGCTCGCTCTCGAGCAGATATGCGGTCAGATCCTCGGCTATCTCGCCGCTGACAAGCTCCGTAGAGCCGACATACGGCTCGTTGAGCCCTATATCGCGGCTGACGGTCAGAGTACCATCGCGCCCGACTATGCCGCCGACGTCGAGCTTGCCGTCCTGCCGCGTGGGGAGGTCGGCTGCGGGATTCTCGATATATCCGCGCACGTTGCCCGCCGAGTCCGACACGGCGACGACGCTGCCCGCGATACCGCCGCCGTTTACGCGGAGGGTCAGGGTAGCGTTCTCTTCCTTCATCATGTTGCCCATCAGCGACGCCGCGCACAGCAGACGCCCCAGCGCGGCGGACGCGGTGGGGGAGCAACCATGGACGCTGCATCCGCGCTGCACGGTGTCCTTCGCGGTGATGACCGCCATCTTTATATAGCCGTCTCCGGCGGTGGCTCTGATAATTCTGTCGTTATTGTTCATTAAATCATTCCTCATTTCTTCTGGCGACGATGAACATTCTGCCTGCGTCGCCCTGCGGGCAGTCGCGCCGGAGCTGCACATCGGTGAAGCCCGCAGCCTCGAGCAGCTGCTTCAGCGCCTGCGGCTCGTGCGCATATTCGATATGCTCCTCGCTGCCGCGCTCCCACAGCCTGCCGACACGGCTGAAGATATCCATGCCGTAGACTATCGCAGGCATCTCCTCGTCGAAGTCCGCGCGCCAAAGACACAGCACATCGTCCTTCTCGTCGACGAAGATATCCCCGTCCAGCGCGCGGAGCCATTCCGGCGTCCGGATGTCGAAGATGAGCAGCCCGTCGGGGCGGACGAAAAGATGCAGCCGATGAAAAACTTCGGGCAGCGCATCAGGGGAGATGTAGTTTATCCCGTCGAGCGAGCAGACCGCGGCGTCTGCGGTGCCGTACAGGTCGAGCTCCGCCGCGTCCTGACACAGAAACAGCGGCGGGCAGGGGAGCTCTGCCGACTTCTCGCGCGCCTGCATCAGCATATCCACCGATGCGTCGGCCGCGATCATCTCGTAGCCGCGCCGCGCAAGCTCGCAGGTGAGCGTTCCGGTGCCGCAGCAGAGGTCGAGCAGGAGGCGGAATTCGCCCCCGTCGCGGGCAAACTCCGCCTCGTAAAACTCTATGAATTTGGAATAGGGAACATCACCGGTCAGCTTATCGTAGTATCCGGCGAGGGAGCCGTAGCAGCTCACTTGTCCTCCTCCTTCATGCGGTCGAACACGATGGCATAGCCGCCGCTGCCGTACTGGAGCGAGCGGTTCACGCGGCTTATCGTCGCGCTGGACGCGCCGGTCTCGGCCAGAATGTCGTTATAGATCATGCCCTCGTTCAGGCAGGTAGCGACCTGATAGCGCTGTTCCATCGCCATAAGCTCGCTCACGGTGCAGAGATCGTCAAAGAAGCGCATACATTCTTCCACGGAGTTGAGGGAAAGAATGGCCTTGTACATATTTTCATTGCGGGGTTTCTTAGGTAGCTTGTTCATTTTCGCCTCCGGTTAATAGTCGCTGAATAAACGCGGGAAGCCGGTCTACTCAGCGACGGTAAATTTTTTGTTGATTTATCATATCCATATGTTACATCACTAAATGGAAAAAGTAAAGGGGGAAAACGTGAAGCAAAAGTAAATTATTTGTGATGCGCGACAAATACATCTTGCGAAAGGTGCGCGGGTATTATATAATGTGTTTAGAATTTAGCGAGAGGAGCATGAAGCAATGTTTTTTTCCGGACTTATCGGAAGTCTTGCATCCGGCAGCATGACGGCGGTTTGGCTTGTCCTAATGGTCGTACTGCTTATCATCGAGGGCGCGGTTCCGGGGCTGGTGTCGATATGGTTTGCGCTGGGCGCGTTCGCCGCGATGATATCCGCCATACTGCGCGCTCCGCTGTGGCTCCAGATAGTCTGGTTCTTCGTTGTGTCGATAGTGTCGCTGGTGCTGACAAGGCCGCTTGTGAAGAAGTATGTCAACTCCAAGGCGCAGCCGACCAACGCGGACATGGTGATCGGCAAGGAGTGCCGTGTGACGGAGGATATTGACAACATTGCCGGGACAGGAGCCGTCTCCGTCGGCGGCAAGATATGGACTGCCCGCACCGAGAGCGACGAGGTCAAAGCAAGCGTCGGCGAGCTTATGACCGCCGTCCGCATCGAGGGCGTTAAGCTGATAGTTAAACCCGCAGAGAAGTAAGTAAAATTTACAGGAGGAAATCATGGTAGGAATTATTATAGCAGTTATCATTATAGTGCTTATTATCACCAACATCCGTGTTGTCCAGCAGGCGAGAGCCTACGTTGTTGAGCGTCTCGGCGCTTACAAGGAGACGTGGAACGTTGGTATGCACGTGAAGCTCCCGTTTATCGACCGCGTGGCGAAGGTCGTCTCCCTCAAGGAGCAGGTTGCGGACTTCCCGCCCCAGCCAGTTATCACCAAGGATAACGTCACCATGCAGATAGACACCGTTGTGTACTTCCAGATAACCGACCCGAAGCTCTATACCTACGGTATTGAGCAGCCCATGGTCGCAATCGAGAACCTCTCCGCAACCACGCTGAGAAACATCATCGGCGATCTTGAGCTTGACCAGTGCCTCACCAGCCGCGATCTGATAAACTCCAAGATGCGTGCCATCCTTGACGAGGCGACTGACCCTTGGGGCATCAAGGTCAACCGCGTTGAGCTGAAGAACATTCTGCCTCCGAAGGAGATCCAGAACGCGATGGAGAAGCAGATGAAGGCAGAGCGTGAGCGCCGCGAGGCGATACTCCGCGCCGAAGGCGAGAAGCGCGCGGCAATCCTCGAAGCCGAGGGCGAAAAGGAATCCGCCATTCTCCGCGCAGACGCGAAGAAGCAGCAGCAGATACTTGAGGCCGAAGGCGAAGCCGAGGCTATCCTCAAGGTTCAGACCGCTACCGCCGAAGGCATCAAGCTCATTAACGCCGCCAGCCCGACCGACGCCGTGCTGAAGATCAAGGCGCTCGAAGCCTTCTCCGCCGCCGCCAACGGCCGCGCGACGAAGATAATCATCCCCAGCGAGATACAGGGTATTGCCGGTCTTGCCGAGGGTATCGTCGAGTCCGTGAAGAGCGCCGCCCCCGCGGAAAAGGAAGACAAGTAAGCAGAGACGGATATTATATAAACCGGCGGCACTTTGCCGCCGGTTTTTGATGGAGAGTTAAAATGGAGTTTTTGAAAAAGTACGGCATGTCGCCGGCAGATATAGACCCCGTTGAATTCGCACCCAGAATGCTTGACGATATGCTCCGCGGGCTTGCGGGCGAGCCGTCGGACATGGCCATGATACCGACCTACCTGAAAAATGACGGCGTCGTGCCGCTGAATGTTCCCGCCGTTGTGATTGACGCGGGCGGGACGAATTTCCGCCGCGCGCTCGTGACCTTTACGGAAGCGGGCTGCGTCGTTTCGGAGCTGAAAAAATGCCCCATGCCGGGGATAAAAGCGCCGGTGGAATGGGATGAATTCATCGCCTTCGTCGCCGACGAGATAGAGCCGCTTATGGACAGAGCCGATAAGATCGGCTTCTGCTTCTCCTACACGGCGGAGGTCACGCCGGAGATCGATGGGCGCGTTGTGCGCATCGACAAGGAAGTCACCGTGCACGGCTGCGAGGGGCAGCTTGTCGGCGCATCGCTTATAAAGGAGCTGGAGCGCCGCGGTATACACGGCAAGAGTGCGGTCATCCTGAACGATACCGTGGCCGTGCTTCTCGGCGGCTCGGCGGTGCTGGACAAGACCGCGTATAGCGGCTTTTTCGGGCAGGTCAGCGGCACGGGTACGAATACCTGCTGCGCCGTTCCGTATGCCGCGATAAGGAAGCTGCACCGCGAAGAGTCGGGCGAGATACTTGTGAACCTCGAATCCGGCCTGTTCTCCGGTATGCCGCGCGGCAAATTTGACATGATGCTCGACGAGATGAGCAAGGATCCGGGACATAAATTCTTTGAGAAAATGACTGCCGGCGTCTATCTAGGCGAGCTTACGCGCCTGATGCTGGTACAGGCGGCGGAGGACAAGCTGCTGTCGGCGCCATGCGCGGGTAAAGTTGCCGCGCTGAACCGCATCGACTCCGCGGTAATAGACGCGTGGGCGAGCGGCGAGCGGCTGGATGAGCTGTGCGCCGATGCTGCCGACGCGGGGTTTATAAAGAAACTCAGCCTTGCGATGTTTGAGCGCTCCGCGCGCTGCATGTGCTCCTGCATCGGCGGGATGCTGCTTCTGACCGGCGCGGGGCAGAGCGCGGATAAACCCGCCTGTGTGTGTGCTGAAGGCTCGCTCGTACAGAAGAGCCGCCATTACCGGCCGATGCTTGAGCGTCTGCTGAAGGAGGACATAGGCGGACGCCTTGGACGCTACGCGGTGCTCAAGGTTGGCGAGGAGACGACGCTGTCCGGCTCCGCCGCCGCGGCACTGCTGAACCGCTGACGAATAATATCCGAAATAATCCGCATACTCTCCGTATGACGAATTGGAGGAGAACTATGAAGATTTCCGTAATAGATGGATACACAGAAAACCCCGGCGACCTGAGTTGGGACGGGCTGCGCGCCCTCGGCGACGTCGTAATATACGATCACAGCACCAAGGATGAGGCGGAGATAATCCGCCGCGTAGGCGACGCCGAGATCGTCGTTGCAAATAAGTCCCCGCGTTCTGGATGCGTGCCCGAACGTGAAGTATATCACCGTGCAGGCGACGGGGTATGACCCAATCAATTACGTGTATGCGCGCGAGAAGGGGATACCCGTCTCGAACGTTCCAACCTACGGCACGGCATCCGTAGCGCAGTTTGCGATAGCGCTGCTGCTGGAGATATGCGGCCACGCGGCGCACCATTCCGACGCCGTCCATGCCGGACGCTGGGCGGAGTGCGGCGAGTGGACGTTCTGGGATTACCCGATGATCGAGCTTGCGGGCAAGACGATGGGCATCATCGGCTTCGGGCGCATCGGGCAGAACGTAGGACGTATTGCCAAGGCGCTGGGGATGAACGTCATAGCGTTCAACCGCAGCCGCAGCGCCGAGGGTGCGGAGATCGCCGAATACGTGGAACTGGATGAGCTTCTGTGCCGTGCCGACGTCGTGTCGCTGCACTGCCCGCTGTTTCCGGAGACTCGCGGAATTATCAACCGCGAGACGATCTCGAAGATGAAGGACGGCGTCATCATAATCAATAACAGCCGCGGCCCGCTGATCGTGGAGCAGGATCTGGCCGACGCGCTCAATTCCGGCAAGGTATACGCCGCCGGACTTGACGTCGTATCGAGCGAGCCTATAAGCGCGGATAACCCGCTGCTCAAGGCGAAAAACTGCCTCATTACGCCGCATATCAGCTGGGCACCGAGAGAGAGCCGCCAGCGCATCATGGACTGCACGGTCGAAAATATTCGGGCGTTTCAGGCCGGAAAGCCGCAGAATGTGGTCAATTAATAGTATAACCCCTCCGGAATCTCCGGAGGGGTTGATTTATGTCTTGCTATGATGCCCGTAATCCGGCTTTTGCGCCCTCAAGCTCCTGTTTCAGATAAGCTGCTGCGAAGCACAGCACAACGCCGTCAAGCGCTAAGCTTATGACGTCCGCGGAGAGCTGCGCGACGGATGCCGTGTAGCTGCCGTGATCCAGCTCCGCCATGATGGGCGCGAGCATACCGAGCACGTCCGCCGGAGCGTTATACCAGCGCGAGAGACCGACCTCGGCAAGAGCACTGGCCGCGCCGAGGAACGCCGCGACTGCGGCTATTATTGCCAGCGTATGTAAAACGCGGGCGCATTTTTGTATGTTTTTCAGTGTGGGTGACATTATTGCAGCTCCTTACTATTATTATTCCTGACCGTGTTCTCCATTCGGTTCAATGTTTTTGTCCGCTGCACGGAAGGCAAGCCCCGTGCCGAGCATACACGGCGCCGCCGCGAAGAGACACGGCGCGCAGACGAAGCGGCCGCACACCGCCATCAGTATACCGGATAATGCCATAAGCGCCGCCACACACAGAAGTAATCTCGATGCTGTCATCTTTTCCATCTTTCATCTCCTGCCTTTCGTTAATATCATATCGCACTGGGCGGAGAAGAAATAGTGAGTTTTTGAAGTGCAATGTGTCAGTTTTATATGTTACTGAGCTACAGTGAAGAGCGCGTGGAAGTAGCCGTTCTGCCGCATAAGCTCGTCAAAGCTGCCGCACTCGTTCACACGGCCGTCCTTAAGCACCAGAATGCCGTCATAGCGGCGCAGCAGCGACTCCTCCAGCGTGTGCGTTACGACGATGCGGGTCATGCCGGCCAGGCCGAGGATGTCGCTTGAGACCTGATGCGCGGTCTCGGCGTCCAGCGCCGCCGTTACCTCATCCGCCAGCAGGACGGAGGAGCGCTTCAGCAGGCTGCGTGCGATGGAAACGCGCTGCTTCTCGCCGCCGGACAGGCCGCTGCCGTTTTCTCCGCAGAGATACCCGTTGCCGCGCGTTTCGATAAGTTCGCTGAGGTGGGCGTGGCTGATGGCCTCGTCCAGCGCTTTCTGCGGGAAACTGCGGAACATGGAGACGTTGTCGCGGATGGAGGCGTTGAATACGAACACGTTCTGCTGTATCACGGACATGATCTCGTACAGGGATTCCGGAGCGACGTCGCGCAGCTCCGTGTCGTCCAGCATGATCCTCCCGCGGTATTCCGCGCTGCCCGCCATCAGCGGGTGCCGCTTCCGAAAGGCGCGTATATTTTCCGCGAGCTTCATTTCCAGGTGAAAGCCTCCTTTTTTGTTGGCTATATTGTATCAAAGAAACACGGCGTAATGAACACACTATACATACTAATGAGATATTAATTTTTATACCATAGGTGTAGGTTAATATTCGCAAAAAACGGCAGTTATCGAAAGATAACTGCCGTATGCGATTTTAACTGCGTGACGCCTCACCGACGTCAGACTCAAGAAAATCGCGACGGTACTGTGACGGGGTCACGCCCTCGGACTTCTTGAACGCCTTCGTGAACACCCGATAGTCACCGTAGCCGGAACGTTCGGATATATCGGAGATCGGCAGGGAAGTGGCAAGCAGAAGCTTTTTCGCGTTCTCCATGCGGATGTTCGTGAGATAGGTGAGAAAATTCACGCCGATCTCGCTTTTGAAAAGCTGTCTTATATACTGCGTGCTCAGGTGAAATTCGTCTGCAAGTACGCTGAGGCTTATTTCTTCGGCCAGGTGCTCCTGCAAATACCGTGTGAGTTGGTTTATCGGCCGCTCCTCAAGCGCTGAATCGCTGTGCGTGACGCCGCGCTCGAACAGGGATATCTTCAGATTGTCGATGCAGGAGCCGAACTCATCGTAGTTCACGGGTTTGAGGATGTAATCGGTGATCTGGAGGCGCAGAGCCTCGCGGCAGTAGGAAAAATCGTCGTAGCCGGAGACGATGACATAGGCGGTTTCGGGGTGCTTTATGCGGCTGAGCTGGATGACCTTCAGGCCGTTCATTATGGGGATGTTGATGTCCATTATGACGATGTCGGGGCACAGTGCGTCGATTTTGGACAGGGCTTCCATCCCGTCCGCCGCCTCGCCGACGACCTCGCAGTCGTGCGCCGCCCAGATGAACAGGCGCTTGAAGCCCTCGCGTATGATAAACTATGGCTGCCGAAAAATAAAGCCCGTGAATCGGATGAAATGTGTTTATTTTATAGGTATATAAAAATTCTCCGGCTGAGTGCAGCCGGAGAATAACACGGTATCAGCTGATTTTCAGGGTCTCCCAGAGAGTGTTCACGAAGTCGAGCATGTCCGAATCAAGGTTGCGGTACGCGTACTCGTTGTACAGCGCGCTGAAATCTTCGATTTCGGGATAGAGAATCTCCATGGCCTCTTCGCCGAGATCCTCCTGATAGCCCTCGTCCTCATAGACGAGAGAGTTGGGGGAGGCATAGTAGATGTACTCGGCGTTTGCGATGGCAGGCTCTGCGGAGAGCATGTAGTTTATGAATATCTCCGCAAGCTCCTTGTTCTGGCAGCAGGAGGGGATGCACATCGCGTCGATGAAGTAGTTCGTGCGCTCGGGGTAATAGAACCGGAGGTCAACGTCGTCGGCCTCGGCGTCAAGCATGGTGAAGTAGTCGCCCGCGTAGTACGCGCCGATGGCTGCCTCGCCGGACTCCATCATGTTGTATATCTCGTCCATGACGTAGCTCTTGACCAGCGGACGCTGCTCCTTGAGTTTTGCCAGCGCCTGCTCCCACTCACTGTGGTCGTCGGAGTTGACGTTCAGGCCGAGCATATATTGCGCGGTTGCGAATGCGTCGCGGGAGTTATTGAACTGGAGAATGTCTCCGGCGTATTTGTCGTTCCACATCAGCTCCCAGCCCTTAGCGTCGGTCTCATCAACGACATTTGCGTTGTATATAACGCCGATAACGCCGTAGGTGTAGGGGATGGAGTACATATCGTCCGGGTCGTAGTACAGGCCGCGGAAGCTCTCGTCGATGTACTGATAGTTCGGAATGTTGTCGAAGTCGAGCGGGAGGAGCATATCTTCGCTTGCCATGCGGGCTATCATGTAGTCCGACGGGATAACAACGTCAAAGCTCACAGCTCCGCTGGAGAGCTTGGCGTACATGTCCTCGTTGCTGGCGTAGGTGCTGTAATTGACCTTTACCTTGACGCCGTAGGTCTCATAGTACCACTGCTCGAAAGCCTTTATAGTGTCGAGCGAATCGTCCGAACCGTCGGAGATGTATTCGCCCCAGTTGTAGACGTTCAGCGTCAGAGTCTGCGAGCCGCTGCTGACGAGCACGACTATCAGTATGACGGCGAGCACCGTGGAGATGCTGCCGATCGCTATCTTGCGGCCGCGGCTGCTTTCGCGGCGTCTGCGCTTCGGCTCGGCGTTCGGGTCGCTGTCGACAAGATTTGTGAGGATAAGGAGCGCGAGGATGACAAAGAAGATTATCGTCGCCAGCGCGTACATCTTGGGTGTGACAGTCTTTTTCGTCATGTTGTAGATGCGTATCGGCAGGGTCTGGAAGCCGTTGCCCGCGGTGAAGTAGCTGATGACGAAGTCGTCGAGCGAGAGGGTGAAGGCCATTATCATGCCGGTCACGATGCCGGGCATGATCTCCGGCAGCTCAACCTTGAAGAAGGCGCGCACCGGCGTACAGCCGAGGTCAAGGGCCGCTTCCGGCAGCGATCTGTCCATCTGGCGCAGCTTCGGCAGGACCTGAAGAATGACGTACGGCAGACAGAAGGTGACGTGCGAGATGAGCATCGTCCAGAAGCTGAGGCTTGTCGCCGCGCCGAACAGCCGCCCCACGAATACAAACATCAGCATCAGCGAGATACCGGTGATGATATCGGGGTTTATCATGGGGATGTTCGTCACGGTGTCCATCGTTGCGCGCAGGTACTTGTTGCGCATACGGTTGATGCCGACAGCGGCGGCAGTGCCCATGACGGTGGAGACTACGGATGCGCTGAGCGCGAGGATAAGCGTGTTCCGGACGGCACCGAGCGTCTCCGCGTCCTTCATAAGCTCGCGGTACCAGTTGAGGGAGAAGCCGGAGAAAACGGAAAGGCTTTTGGCCTCGTTGAACGAGAAGAACAGCAGTATCGCGATCGGTGCGAACAGGAAGATCATAATGAGGGCGGTGTACACCTTGGACATTTTTTTCATGCTTCACACCTCCTCAGTCAATGTGCGAGCGCTTGTCGGCAAAGCGCTGCATCAGCGCCATGCCCGCAAGCAGGATTATCATAAGAATAAAGGCGATGGCGGCGGCAAAGTGCAGATTGTTTGCCACATACTGCCCCTCAATAGCGTCACCTATGAGGAAGAATTTGCCGTTGCCGAGCTTCTGGGAAATGTAGAAGGTGCTTATCGACGGGATGAGCACCATCGTCACGCCGGAGATGACGCCCGGCAGACTCAGCGGCCAGATTACGCGGCGCAGGACTCCGCTGCCGCTGCATCCGAGGTCGTACGCCGCCTCGATGAGGCGGTTATCCATCTTCGCCATGATGGAGTATATCGGCAGCACCATGTACGGGAAGTAGTCGTACACCATGCCGATGACGACTGCGGCCTCGGTGCCGATGATGTGGATGCGGCCAAGGCCGAGCGCGGAGAGAAAGCCGTTTATGATGCCGGTGTCCTGAAGGATGGTCATCCACGCGTAGGTGCGGATAAGGAAGTTCATCCACATGGGAATCATTATGAGCGTGATTATTATCTTCTGCGCCCTGGCATTTGCGCGAGCGATTATGTACGCCATCGGGTAGCCCAGCAGCAGGCATATAGCGGTGGATATCACGGCCAGCTTCAGCGAGCGGCCGAAGATGACGAGATAGGTGTGCACCTCGCGGGTTGCCGCGCCGTCGTCAACGGTCGAGGTGGCGGTGAAGAAGCGGGCGATGTTATCAAAGGTGAAGTTGAAATTCGTGTCCGTGAACGCATAGTACGCCACGAAGATGAGCGGGACGACGATGAACAGCACCGCCCACACCGAATACGGCGTCAGCAGCAGGCGCTGAGTCAGCCGCGATGATTTCTGAACGTTCTGCTTCATTCTTCTATCTCGCTTTCCGCGTCGCTCAGCTCGTCAAACTCGTTGGAGAAGGAGGAGTAGTCGCCGTACATGCCGGAGTATTCGGACTTCTTCATGATGTGTATCGCGTCAGGCTCGATATAAAGGCCGATGTGCTCGTCCACATCGACGAAATCTGTGGTCTGTATCATCCACTTGATGCCGCCGATATCGACGATTATCTCATAGTGTACGCCGAGGAATGTGACGGAGGTCACGACGCCCTTGAGCATTCCCTTTTCCTCGGAAACAATGTCCACGTCCTCGGGGCGGATAACGACGTCAACGTTCTCGCGCTTTTCAAAGCCGGCGTCCACGCAGTCAAAGGTGTGACCGGAGAAATTGACCTTGTAGTCGGCGAGCATCACACCGTCGAGGATGTTGCTCTCGCCGATGAAATCGGCAACAAAAGCGTTCTGCGGCTCGTTGTATATGTCGATAGGCGTGCCGATCTGCTGGATGCGGCCTTCGGACATGACGACAACGGTGTCGGACATCGAGAGCGCCTCTTCCTGATCGTGCGTAACGAACACGAAGGTGATGCCCATGGCCTTCTGGATCTTCTTCAGCTCCTGCTGCATGTCCTTGCGCAGCTTGAGGTCGAGCGCGGCGAGCGGCTCGTCCAGCAGCAGGACTTTCGGGCGGCTGATGAGCGCGCGGGCTATGGCGACGCGCTGCTGCTGACCGCCGGAAAGACTGGTGACGCTACGGTGCTCAAAGCCGGTGAGCGCGACCATGCTGAGCATCTCGTTGACGCGCTGATCTATCTCGTCACGCGGGACTTTCTTCTCGCGCAGCGGGAAAGCGACGTTCTCAAAAACGTTGAGATGGGGGAACAGGGCGTAGCGCTGGAAAACGGTGTTGACGTTGCGCTTATACGGCGGCAGCTCGTTTATATTCTCACCCATGAAGATGATGTCGCCCTCGTCGGGGGTGGTGAAGCCGCCGATGAGACGGAGCGTGGTGGTCTTGCCGCAGCCGGAAGGGCCAAGCAGCGTGAGAAATTCGTTGTCGTAGATATCAAGATTGATATGATCCAGCACGACCTCGCCGTCAAAGGACTTTGTGATGTTTTTCAGCTCGATGATTTTTTTCATGGCTCTGCCCCCAAAATAAAAAAAGTGACGCATGCTTTGCGGCATACGTCACTTGAAAAGCCCATTATCCCCGGCACTCAGCCGGAGTATATTAAGCCTCTTTTGGTATGAGAGTCTATATAGCAAAGATTACTTTTACTACTCTTATTGACCATTTCACAAG
>OLSB01001055.1_pt1 | contig 28961 bp, 25 predicted proteins | sample 1672071 | NCBI WGS metagenome assembly OLSB01 (sample SAMEA3136642, study PRJEB25190) | human gut metagenome | biome: human gut; feature: human-associated habitat; material: faeces | place: Austria | collected 2013 | reverse complement strand
CATTTGCTTCCTTTCCTTTGTCCCTTTAGTTATCACTGCAGCTGCTCCTTAACTTGCTGCCTTATTATACCATTTTTTATACATCCTATCAAGAAAAAAGACAAAACCCACGAGATGCCTGCGGGCTTTGTCTTCAGTCTGCGTGAATTCCCAAAGTAACTTCCACTGTGGAAGTTACTTTGGGAATTCACTGTCAACCATTTTTTACATATATTATGCTTGATTCGTTTACTTATGGAGCCGTCTGTGTTATAATAACATAATCTGGATATATCTGCGTTTTCTTACGCAGGCTCATCCAACGCTGACTTAGTCGGTTATACCGATAGATATAATTTGGAGGATAATATGTCAGAACCTATTCGTACCGAAGACGGAAAAATCAGATTTGAGCTTTCTATTCCCGCTGATGCATATGTAAATGCTCTCAACAGCGCTTATCGCCGTCTCGCTTCCCGTTATCAAATTCCCGGCTTCCGCAAGGGCAAGGCCCCCCGCAAGAGCATCGAAGCCGCCTACGGCAAGGATGTATTCTGGGATAATGAAATCGATGCCCTTATTCAGCATGCTTATTCCGAAGCACTCCAGGAAAACAACCTTATCCCCGAGCTTCAGCCCGAAATCGTCATCATCTCTGCTTCCGAGCAGGATGGCGTTGTATTTACCGCAGAATTCGTAACTCACCCCGAGGTTAAGCTGGGTCAGTACAAAGGTATAGAAGTCCCCCGCGTTGAGTATACTGTTACGGATGAAAACGTTGACAGTGAGATCAAGCGCAGGCTCGAGGCAGCAGCCCGCACAGTCAGTGTTGAGGATCGTCCCCTTCAGGAAGGCGACACCGCCATCATCGATTTCGCCGGATTCCTTGGCGATGAACAGTTCGAGGGCGGCACTGCAGAGGGCTATGAGCTCAAGATCGGTTCACACTCCTTCATTCCCGGCTTTGAAGAGCAGATGGTCGGCATGCAGAAGGGTGAGCAGCGCGATCTGAACGTCACCTTCCCCGAGGATTATCAGGCAGAGAACCTTGCGGGCAAGGCTGTCGTTTTCAAGGTCACCGTTCATGATATCAAGTTTGAAGAGATCCCTGAGCTGGACGATGACTTTGTCCAGGATACTTCGGAATTCAATACCGTAGAAGATTTCAGGGCCGGCGTCAGGGCTGAGCTTGAGGCGAAAGCAGCCGCCAATGCAAAGCTCCAGTACGAGAATGCCGCGCTGCAGAAGGCTATCGACAATGCAGAAGTCGAGATCCACAAGGATATCATCGAGGAAGAGGTCACCATGCAGATTCGTCGCTTTGAGCAGCAGCTCCAGATGTATGGCCTTGAACTGAACAGCTATCTCGAGTATGCAGGCATTACCATGGATGCTCTTCGTGACGAATACAGGCATGGCGCAGAGGCGAACCTCAAGGGTCAGTATGTTATGAGCGCGATCATCGAGGCCGAGCATATCGAGCCCACCGAAGAGAATTACATGGAAGCCGTCCGCCGTTCCAACGATCAGGGCAGCACCTGGGACGACGAAAAGGTCAAGGCAGAGCTTGACGCTAACCGCAGTAAGTATGTTTCCGCTGCGTTCTTTGAGGGCGTCGTTGCGCTGGTCGTCGGTTCCTCCGTCGAAGTAGAGCCCAAACATGAGTGCGATTGCGGCTGTGAGCACGATCACGAAGAGTGTGACTGCGGCTGCGAGCATGATCACGAAGAGTGCGACTGCGGCTGTGAACATTGTGATAACGAATAATCCGTTGGAGAAAAGTTACAATTATTAGGAGGTCTACATGAGCAGCTTAATACCCATGGTCGTTGAGCAAACCAACAAGGGCGAACGCTCGTATGATATCTATTCGAGACTATTGAAGGATCGTATCATATTCTTAGGTTCGGAGATCACCGACGACGAAGCCAATCTTGTTATCGCACAGATGCTGTTTCTTGAGGCCGATGACCCTGATAAGGATATCTATCTCTATATCAACAGCCCGGGCGGCAGTGTAAGTGCAGGACTTGCAATATACGATACCATGCAGTATATCAAGTGCGAAGTCAACACCATCTGCATGGGCATGGCAGCCTCAATGGGCGCATTCCTGCTTGCCGCCGGTGCAAAGGGCAAGCGCAAGGCGCTCCCCAACAGTGAGATAATGATCCATCAGCCCTCCGGAGGTGCAAGCGGTCAGGCCAGCGATGTAAAGATCCACGCTGAGCATATCATAAGGACCCGTCAAAAGCTCAATGAGATTTTGGCAGAGCGCACCGGAAAGAGCGTAGAGCAGGTCGCTGTCGATACCGAACGCGACAATTATCTCAGCGCAGAAGCTGCACTTGAATACGGACTTATCGACGAGATAATACCTGCAAGAAGATAGGTCCCAAGGATAAGAAGGAGAATCTAAGATATTCTATGTCAGCATTTAATGATGATTTGAAGGTCTGTTCGTTCTGCGGAAGATACCAGGACGAAACCGATCGTCTTTTTGCCTCAGCGAATGGCGATGTGTTCATTTGCAGCGACTGTGTGGAGCTTTGCAGCGAAATGCTGTCCGGCGTCCATGCAGAGCAGCAGAATGATTTCAATTCCGTCTCGCTCCCCAAGCCCATGGACATTACTCGCATATTGGACGACTATGTTATCGGGCAGGAGCACGCCAAGAAGGCACTGGCGGTTGCAGTGTACAACCACTATAAGAGGATAACCGCTCCAAGGACGGAGACTGAGGCTGAGCTCAGTAAGAGCAATATCCTCATGCTCGGCCCGACCGGATGCGGAAAGACCCTGCTTGCTGAAACCCTCGCCAAGGTGCTGGACGTCCCGTTCGCTGTTGCGGATGCGACCGCGCTGACCGAAGCCGGCTATGTCGGCGAAGATGTTGAAAACATCCTATTAAAGCTGCTTCAGGCCGCAAACTACGATGTAGCAAAGGCCGAAAGGGGCATTATTTACATCGATGAGATCGACAAGATCGCGCGCAAGGGCGAAAACATGTCCATAACCCGTGACGTTTCCGGAGAGGGCGTTCAGCAGGCGCTGCTCAAGATACTTGAAGGCACTGTTGCCTCCGTTCCTCCCCAGGGCGGAAGGAAGCATCCTCAGCAGGAGTTCATTCATATCAATACTACGAACATTCTCTTCATCTGCGGAGGTGCATTCGCAGGGATCGAGGATATCATCTCAAGACGCACCGGAAAGAAGAATCTTGGCTTTGGCGCAGATATCCAATCCAACGTCAAGCGCGATATTGGCGAAACGCTAAAGGATATTCTTCCCGAGGATCTTTTGAAATTCGGACTGATCCCCGAATTCGTGGGGCGTGTTCCTATCATTGTCACCTTGGATCAGCTTACCGAAGATGCAATGGTCAACATTCTCACCGAACCCAAGAATGCACTTGTTAAGCAGTATAAGCGTCTGTTTGAGATGGACGGTGTGGAGCTTGAAATAACCCCGGAAGCACTTCGCGAGGTAGCAAAACTCACCATCGCCCGTAATACCGGAGCAAGGGGTTTAAGAGCCATTCTTGAAGATGTGATGCTCCCCGTTATGTATGAAATGCCGTCAAGAGTCGATGTACAGCGCGTCATTATCGGGAAGGATTCCATCCTCAAAAAGGCAGAGCCGACCTATATCTATAGGACGGACTGCGCAGCCTGCGGCTGATAAACGATACTCACAAGGACTGCTGCAGCAGTCCTTGTATTTCTTTCAAAAAGAATACAAGGAAAACAAAGAAAAAAATGAAAATCATTCGTGCTGAATACTTTGATCGTACCTTTTATGCCGTGTTGGACGGCGAAAATGTTCTTCCACTAAAGAAGGAACCGTTTACCTTCATTGAATATACCGGAGAATGCCTGAGAAGGGACAGAATACGCTTGCTTCCTCCCTGCGAGCCGACAAAAATCGTTGCAGTCGGTAAGAATTACCGTGAACATGCAGCAGAGATGAATGAAGGTTTCCCAACAGAGCCGCTGCTGTTCATTAAGCCAAGCACCTGCATCGTCGGAGACGGAGATGATGTCGTATACCCGACAATCAGCCGCCGACTCGATTATGAGGGCGAGCTTGGAGTCGTTATCGGCAAGCGAGCGTATGCCGTGCTAAGCGGCCACTCCGCAGAGTACATCTTTGGCTATACCTGCCTTAACGATATTACCGCCAGGGATATTCAAAAATCCGACCCGCAGTGGACAAGGGGTAAGGGCTTTGATACCTTCTGCCCCATCGGGCCGCATATCGAAACCAAGCTTGATGCCATGCACGCAAGCATTCGCACCAGGGTCAACGGAGAATTAAGACAGAATTCCAACACTTCTCTTATGACTCACGACATAGACAAGCTTATTTGCTATATCACCGAATGCATGACCCTTCTCCCGGGAGATATAATCGCCACCGGAACACCGGTCGGCATAGGCAGCATGCAGCGCGGAGATGTTGTCGAGGTCGAGATAGAGGGCATCGGTATTCTCACCAACCGCATAATCTGATTAATAATGGATGGATTAACACTTGCAGCCTCCGTTGTTGAACTTCGTTCGCTCATAGGAGGAAAGATAGAAAAGATTCAGCAGCCCGAAAAATATGAGCTGCTCTTTGTGGTGCACGCTTTGGGAGGTTCAAAGAGGCTCCTGATCTCAGCTTCTCCGGATAACTGCCGCATACAGCTTACCGAGGAAAAAAAGGTATCCCCCATCGACGCGCCAAATTTCCTGATGCTGCTCAGGAAACACCTATTAAATGCAAGACTCATTTCCGTTGAGCAGCCCAATCTTGACCGAATAGTCATCCTCCGCTTTGCCGCACTGAATGAGCTGCATGACGAAACAGAATTCCGACTGATCTGCGAGATAATGGGCAAGCATTCAAATATCATACTTGTTGATGCAGACGGTAACATCGTTGACAGCGTCAGGCGAGTATCGGCAGGTATAAGCAGCGTCCGATTAGTCCTGCCCAAGCTCAAATATGAGCTCCCTCCGGCACAGGAAAAGCAGGATCCCCTTTCTGCGTCTGATATGGATTTCTTTATTGCGCTCAGCAGCGACCGACGCATGGATAAAGCACTCTCATCTTCATTCTATGGTCTGTCTCCGGCCGTAGCAGGAATGCTTATCGACGGAATCAAAACGAGATGCAGGCTTTCCGACGATGACATTATGGGGCTCAGCAAGCATCTCGTTCAGTTCTATTCCTCGCTCAGCAAAGCCAAGTTCAACGCTTGCATTGCAAGCTTCGGTTCGGAACGGGTTCTGCTCCCATTTATTCCCTCTGTGGACTGCTTTACGCAGTTCAACTCCCTTGGTGAAGCGGCGGACGAGTTTTTCCGTATGCGTTCACAGTCGGAAAGCGTAAAGCGGCGCACGGCCTCGATTGAAAAGATCATCACCAACAACATTCAAAGACTTGAGCGCAAAATAGAAAAGTTTTCATTTGCCATAGGTGATGAAGCGGAGATAGAGAGCCTGCAGCTCTGCGGAGAGCTGATAACCGCCAATCTTTACCGTATTCCTGCGCGCGCCGACAAGGTGAAGCTTGAAAACTACTATTTGGATCCGCCTGTCGAGATACCTGTTGAGCTTGATCCCACGCTGTCCGCATCTGATAATGCCCAGCTTTACTATAAAAGGTATCGCAAAGCAAAATCCGCAAGGGAGACCGCGCTTGTTCAGCGAGATGAAGCGAACAGGGAGCTTGAATACCTTCAGGGCATACTATCCGACCTTGCAGATTGCATCACCGACTCCGATTTTGAGGAGATCAAAGCGGAGCTTGCCTCCCAGGGTTACATAAAGACCGCCCCGACAAAGCACAGCAAGCTTCCCAAGGCAAGGCCTTATCACTATATCTCATCGGACGGCATTGATATCCTTGTCGGAAAGAACAATGTTCAGAACGACCGATTGACCTTTAAGGAATCAGTTCCGGAGGATACATGGCTGCACACCAAGGATATTCACGGCTCGCATGTCATCATTCGCTGTACCGGCCCGATACCAGACCGGACTTTGCTTGAAGCGGCGGAGCTGGCTGCGTATCATTCGCAGGCGAGAAATTCCGCACTCGTGCCCGTTGACTATACTAAACGCAGGTTCGTAAAGAAACCCTCCGGTGCCAAACCCGGCATGGTCATCTATACGAACCAGCGAACCCTGTATGTTACTCCGAGTGCCGAAAAGCTTCAGGGACTAAAGCAGCGGTAGCGTTGTCAGCTCAGCAAGGCGCTTAGTGTTTCACTCTGCTGTTCGCCAAACAGCGCAAGATTAATTCCGCCGGCGATTATTCCTGCCATATCATCCACAATTGTATCAATATCCTTCGGAGTGACGATCATATCCCCCGATTGTTTTTTGACCATCGACTCGACGAGCTGTTTCAGCTCGTCTTCGTCATATTCACTGCCGTTTTCATCGGCAATAAGGCTTATCGTATCCCAGATTATGGTGCTGGCATATACGACCATAGGAACTCCGATAGCTATCACGGGGATTCCGAGCGACTCTTGGCTCAGCTCCGATCTGGTATTTCCGACTCCGGAACCGGGGCTTATTCCCGAATCGCAGAGCTGCACCGTGCTGCTGATACGCGCAGCTCGCCTTGAAGCCAACGCATCGATAGCGATTATTGCATCCGGTTTAACGTTCTCCACGACCCCTTTGACCACATCCATTGTCTCAACTCCCGTTATTCCGAGTACACCCGGAGCTATGGCGCATGAGGCAGGAACATCTCCTTCCAACGCTTCGGGCATGTACTGTTTGATATGCCTTGTTATATGTACCTTCGATACTACCTCCGGCCCCAGTGAGTCAGGGGTGACTCCCCTATTGCCAAGGCCTACCACCAGAATCGTGCTGGAAGAACTGATGTTCAGTAGGCTTCGTATTTCCTCTGCAAGCAGCTTGGTCGTCTCTTCGAATATTTCCTTTGTACGTGTTTCCAGCTCATGGGAATCAAGCGTTATGTATGTACCCTTCTTCTTGCCGATATGCTTTGCCGCAAAATCATTCAGAATCCTTATACGCTTGATCTCAATATTGCCCTCCTGTACCGTCTCCTCCTCTATCCCCGATTCATCGCTGCTAAGCTCTCTTAGCTCCGCAGCAAGATCCGTATATATGTGCATATGTCCCTCCTTTTGCTTAATATCTATTAGCTTATGCACCAATAAGGCGATTATTCTTCAATTTCTCCCACAATATATCAAAAAAATATGTAATCTCTGTAAAAAAAAGCTTGATTATATTAGCTTGCTGTGTTATAATCGACTTTGTTCGAGAACTGAAAGGGAGGTGAACCGATTTGGCAAACATTAAGTCAGCAATGAAGCGTGTTAAGATTACTAGGGCTCAGAATCTGCGTAACCGTATGATCATTTCCGATCTCAAGACCGCTCTCAAAAAGTTTGACAAGGCTCTGGAGTCCGGCGACGAAGCTGCTATCAGCGAGATGTACACCATCGCAGTCAGCAAGGTCGATAAAGCTGTCACCAAGGGCGTTATTCACAAGAACGCAGCCAATCGTAAGAAGGCTCAGCTTGCTAAAAAGCTGGCAGCCAAATAAGGTTTATCAAAAAGATTGAACCCGATTGAAAACCAACAATTTGCTAATTGGCAGGAGACCGCTGTAATCCGGCGGTCTCTTTTCGTTGCCTATTCATTTTACCATTCAAATGTGAGCATTATTGCCTCTATCATGCTTGAGGCCTTGACTCCCCCGCTCATCATGTTATAGCCAACATCCGCAAGCGAAGAAACCAGCGATGCCAGCTTTGCGGAAGGATACTTTTTTGCAGACTTGCAAGCCTTTTCATTTGCAAATCTGCTCCCCTCCATCTTTGCTGCTGCCTGTGTGGGCGTAAGCCCGGTATCCATCAGGCGTCGACCCTCCAGCATCAGCTTAAACCTTGATTCCAGAAAGGACGCTATTCCAAGCGCCTCGTTTTCATCCTCAAGCAAAATGTGCAGCAGACCCATTCCTTCTCTGACCTTTCCACCCGTAAAGCAGTCCAGCATTTCGAATATTCTGACCTCTATGTTGCCAATGGTGCATTTTGAGATAACATCGGGCGTAATCACTCCGCCCTCGCCTACCATGTCAACCGCCTTTTGAAGCTCGTTGCTGACACTTGTCATATCCGTGCCGACAAGCCCGACAAAGGTCCTTGCGGTGTTTCTGTCGAGTGCGACGCCGTTGTGTACTGCAAAGCTCATACACCACTTAATTACTTCGCTTTCGGAAAGCTCGGCAAATTCGACGTCATGGCCAATCGCCCTAAAGCATTTCAGCAGCTTGGATTTTTCCTGCAGCGCTCCCTTGATTTCGATGATAAGTATTGATGAATCTGGAATGTGCGGCAGGTACTCAACGAGCTTGTCGGTATCTGCCGAGCTGCTGATCCCATGGCTGATGACCAGCTTTTTATCTGAAAACAGCGGAAGCGTTTCGCAAGCATCCATTATCTCGCTTTCCGTCGCATCGGTAAGCACGGTGATGTTGAACGCTCGCATGTCGTCCGCTATCAGCTCCTGAGCAGAGCGAAGAGCGGAGGCCTTTACAAACTCTTCCTCACCATGGAACAGATATGCTCCCGAAAGCGAATTATTCTTTATCGCATTAAAACAGGCATTATAATCCATCGACTCTCACCTTTCAAATATGTCCATTACATTATACCCACAAGCGCAGAAACTGTAAACACAATAATCAATGCCGCAAAATAGCCCAGCTTTTTGTGGAACGGTCTCAGAACATAATCCGAAATTGAAAACAGTGCAATGAGGAATATCACACAGGCCAATGAGGATGGGCTGTAAAAGCTAAGCACAGCGCCCGGCATATTGGAAACAGCGGTCAGGAACTTGTCGGAAACAAAGATCAGACTTCTGGGCATATATGCCAATACCTCGGCTGCCGGTGTCCAAATGAAACCGATCGGTATTATAATGAGTATCATCAAAAGAATCAGTGAATATATTGGGATAGCTGCGAGATTTGCTGCAAGCGCATATGTTGAGACCGTGCCAAAATAATGCATTTGCAGTGCCAGCGTCGCAAGCGTGGCGGCGATAGTCGTGCTCATTCCCAGCTTTGCCGGTATTCTGCACCCGGTAATTACTCTGTTAAGACCGGGCCCTAACATCATAATGCCAAGGCATGCGGCAAACGAGAGCTGAAAGCTGATCGAATAAAGCTGATAGGTATTGAAGAGCAGAATCAGTATCGCAGCAAGGGAAATTGCAGACAGACCGTCCTCTCTGCGTTCAAAGCCGGTCGCGATCAGCATTGCGCTCGTCATGACAGCCGAACGCAGTATTCCTGCCGAGCCGACACAGAACAGGCAGTATGCCGCAATAACAGTGCATATAATCCCTATTCTCAGCCAGCGCCTGCGCTTTGGCAGCAAGCCACTGATAAACGAGACGAGTACCGACATATGGAATCCTGAGATCGCCAGAATATGCGCAACGCCCGTTTTTCTGAAAAGCTGTGTTCTATCATCTCTGTCGGCCTCCTGAGAGCCCATCACAAGCTTTATCACTGTTTGAGCGTCGCTGTCAAATATGGTTTCGCACTTACTCTCCACTTCCGCGCGTATTTTCGACAGGCTCTGCGTTATCGGCAGCGTATTTCGACCCGTTCTTACATAGTTATCGACGCTTCCTCGCAAGCCAATACCCTGAGACAGATAATACTTTCTTTCATCAAATCTTCTGCCAAGGCCGGTTTGAGTCATTTGCGGCACGCTTATGTCAGCATAGCCTCTTATGGAGTCACCAACTTCGAGAGGACTGTCGATCTTTACGGTGAGCTGAAGCTTTTTGGGGTAGCTGATTCCGGAAATCACTACATCCATGAGCACAAGCTTAGTCCTCCCATAGGCATCTGCTTCACCAACGCTCTCCACCTTGCCCTCAAACCTATAATTGCCTTCATCGATTTCCGGAGGAGTGTTCACATTGGTCAGACACAGACCAATAAGCACTGCGATCAGGAACAGAGCCATTCTTTTGGAGCGGATAACGAACAGTCCAACTCCGACCACCAGGGCGATAACCGCCATAAAACATAGTATGCCGTATGCGGAAAGGAGTCCGCACACGGCAATACCTAACATAAACCCAATCGCTATTTCAAATAAGGGCCTGTAGTTAATAAAACGCTTTGAACTTTTGTTGTCTCCATCCGCAGCCATTATCAGGCATTGGTGACTGCCATAGCCTCGACCTCAACGAGCGCACCTGCCGGAAGCGCTGCGACCTCGACGCAGCTCCTTGCAGGGAAGGGCGCAGGAATCATCATTCCGTACAGTTTGTTGACCTTCGCAAAATCCGCCATATCCTTGACGAAAACGGTAGTCTTGACGATGTTTTCCATGCCTGAGTTCGCTGCCTCGAGCACTGCCTTGAGATTATTGAGTGCCTGAATCGTCTGGGCTTCTATCCCCTCCGCAAGCACACCGGTCTCAGGATTCAAGCCGATCTGACCTGATGTGAATACCATTCTGCCGACCTTGACGCAATGGCTGTAAGGTCCGATCGCCGCAGGCGCATTCTGCGCATTTACTGTCTGTTTCATAAAATATCCTCCAAGGTAATTATTCTGTATTAAACCAAGCATCGGCTTGGGTTCAATCGATTATTTCGTTCGTGCTGAACTTATCCAGCGTTGCGTCGATATTATCGTTCCAAAGTATCAGCGCATTTTCTCCGGTATCGCTATAATACCTGCGCCTGGTGCCAGCATAGCGGAAGCCAAGCGCATTATACACGCGCTGTGCCCTGTGATTGGTCTCCCTAACCTCAAGGGTTATGCAAAGAGCGTTCCTTGACTTTGCTGTGCGCATGAGATGGAGTATCAGCCCGGTTGCAGCGCCGCGGCGGCGATAGTCTGCATCGACCGCAATATTGGTCATATGCGCTTCATCGCATACGACCCACATGCCTGCATAGCCGATCACCCTCCCGTCAAACTCCGCTACGGCATAATAAGCTGCATCGTTTACCGTCAGCTCATTAATAAGCGATTCCACGCTCCATGGCTGTGAAAAGCAGCTGCATTCGATACCATAGACGGTTTCAATATCCGTAAGAACCATCTCACGAAAGGTTATCCCATTCGATTGAGCTTCCATAAAAATCCTTTCAAATGTTCATAACGCCTGCGTTAACCCATATCGGAAGCGCAGCACGCTGTTATTGCATATACCCTGACCGCACCTGCTTTTTTTAATGCGGACGCGCATTCAGAGAGCGTTGTTCCCGTGGTTCTGACATCGTCAACCAGCAGAAAGGCTTTACCCATGCAATCCGGTGAGGCAGCAAAAGCATTTTTAAGATTCCTTTTGCGCTCGTCGGCATCAAGTGTGGCCTGCCTGGGAGTATTCCTTGTTCTTTGCAGGAATCCGTTTCCCAAGCTTAGATTATACCTTCTGCAAAGCTCCTTTGCAAGCACCTCGCTTTGATTATATCCCCTTTTTCGAATCCTTTTCGGATGCAGCGGCACCGGTATCACATAGTCAAACTGCCACTCTATGGGAATCTTCATGAAATGAACAAACAATTCCTTCTCATACAGCTTTCCTTCATACTTAAATCGCTTGATCGCATCAGCAGCAAAGCCATCGTACACGAGTCCGGAGGTTATTCCGTCAGTATTTGGGATAGCCGCCTGTATCGACGGAAATCTCAGCGTCCCCTCGCAAGCCCTGCATATCCCGTAATCATTTACTACGGCTTCACGATTGCAGCAATGACATACCAAGTGCTCAGGAAATAGGAAATCAAAGAAACGCCTAATAAGCGTTTGAAATCCGGCCTTTTCTTTTTCCGCAGCGAGCGGATAAAATGAACCGCTGCCCGAATCGGTCTGCTGATGAGAAGTTTCACCATTCATCACTCTATTCCTCCGCGAAGCTCTTTCAGGAAGAACTCAAGCGCAGAATATCTCTTTTTTACTCTCATATTCTGCACCATTCCCTCAATACAAGAGGTTGAGCCGAGAATGAATACATTCGATCTGGCTCTGGTCACGGCTGTATAGAGGATATTCCTGTTCATAAGCATGATAGGTCCGTTCATAAGCGGAAGCACCACACAGGGGAATTCACTTCCCTGGCTCTTATGGATGGATATGCAATAGGCAAGCTCCAGCTCCTCCAGCTGAGTAAAGTTATAATCCGCAACACGCTCATCGTCAAAAATGACGGTCATGAACTTGGTTATGCTGTTTATTTTCAATATCGTGCCGATATCTCCGTTGAATATTCCCTCTCCATCCTCGTCCGGCTTTCCATAGATACTTTTTGTCCACTCGATATCATAATTATTCTTTATCTGCATGACCCTGTCGCCTTCACGGAACAGCGTGTCTCCAAAGCGGAATTCCTCCTTGTCCTCCGATGCAGGGTTCAATACATTCTGCAGATGATAGTTTAGGTTATGGACTCCCAGCTTATCATTCTTCATCGGTGAAAGCACCTGAATGTCGCCTGCATGTCCTGCGGCCATATAATCATAGCAAAGATCCAGCACGGATCTGAGCGCAATATCGGTGTTTCCGCATTCATAAAACCGAAAGTCCGATTCTTCGGAATCGAGTATCGGCATTTGACCGTGATTGATGCGGTGAGCGTTTGTTACTATCATGCTGCGCCCAGCCTGTCGGTATATCCTATCAAGCCTTATTACAGGCACAAAGTCCGAGGCAACTATGTCATGCAAAACATTTCCGGGTCCAACTGACGGAAGCTGGTCGATATCCCCAACCATGATAAGCCTCGTGCCGTCCTCAATTGCACTGAGAAGCGCATTGAACAACGGAATATCCACCATGGACATCTCATCAACAATGACTACATCAGTCTCAAGCTTGCTCTCGGCATTTCTTGCGAATTCATTGGTAGAGAAGCTGAATTCAAGAAGCCTGTGTAAGGTCCTTGCTTCGCAGCCCGTGGCATCTGTCATGCGTTTGGCTGCTCGTCCTGTCGGAGCTGCAAGCTCGATTTCCAAGCCCAGCTGTCCCATAAGCTCGATAATGAAGCTCAAAATGGTGGTCTTGCCCGTCCCCGGGCCGCCGGTGACGACCAAAATGCCATCGGTACAGCTTCGCTTGACTGCTTCACGCTGAAGCGGCGCTAAGGTAAGCCCCTTCTTTTTTTCAAGGCTGTCGATAGCTCCGTCTATATCGAACAGCGGCAGCAGCTCCACGGAGTGGACAAGGGAATTGAGAAGCACTGCGCATTCGGACTCCTGGTAATGCATATATGGCAAAAAGATGTATGTCGTTTCCCCCATAAGCAGCTCGCGAAGTCTTGAAGAAAGAATCATGCTCTCCAACACCGGCTCGATCACGCTTGGTTCAACATTCAATACCCTTTTTGCTGCAAAGTCGACAAGAACATTTCTGGGCAGGCAGGTATTTCCCTCCTGCCGCGCAAGCGATAGGGTGTATTTAATGCCGGCTTTAATTCGAAACTCGGACTCATACTCATAGCCTGCTTCCTGCGCGATGCTGTCAGCTGTCTTAAAACCGATATTCTCCACATCATCGATAAGCCTATACGGATTCTCACGCACCTTTTGCACGCAATCATCGCCATAGAGCTTATACAGCTTCATGGCCATAGTGACAGAAAGCCCCAGCTCCTGCATACCGATAACAATATCCTGCAGGTTATACTTTTCCAGGTAGGATTCATGTATCTGCTGTGCCTTTTTTGGTCCGATACCGCTTATCTTAATCAGCTGCTCGGGATGATTCTTAATGATGTCAAAGGTGTCCTCTCCAAACCTGTCAACGATAAGCCTTGCTGTCGACTCCCTGATTCCCTTGATGAAGCCGCTTGAAAGGTATGCGAGCAAAGCTTGTCTGCCCTTCGGAAGTATGCTGCGGTAGGAGTCCACTCTGAACTGTCTGCCATAGATTGGATGTTCCGTCCATGTGCCTTCAAGCTCTGCCTGTTCTCCTGAATTGATGTTGGGCATCACGCCGACAGCGGAAAAGCCATTCTTGTCCGTATCGGTACATAAAATCACCGTCCAGCCGTTGCTGTCGTTTCTAAAGCGTATTTCCTTGACTTCTGCGTTTATTTTCATCTCTGCCTCATCATCGGTTAGGCCTGATAGTGCCGGAACTATTCGACAATTACCACGCCGTTCGGTACCGTATGCACTATTTGCCTGAATGTGCAGTCGGGAAAACGTTCAAATGCTTCAATGGCCACGGCCTCCGACTCAAAAACGCCATAAACGACGGAGCCGCTCCCCGTCATCATCGCATCCGCTGCGCCGTATTCAAGCAGGCGTTTACGGTACTGCTCGATCTCCGGAGCCTCAAGCACGGCAGGGATAAGCAGATCGTTATAAAGCCTTCCCTCGCCTAACGCACTTTTCCGCAAACGTTTCTCCTCCGTAATGGGTTCAAATCCGGCAGTATCTATGGCGTTAAAAAGCGCACCTGTCGATATCCCCTTTGCGCCCTTTACAAGCAGTAAAATCAGCTTTTTCGGTTCAAGTTCGGTGAGCACTTCCCCTATTCCCTCGGCAAGCGCGCATCCGCCCAGAAGACAGAACGGCACATCTGCCCCGACAGCTTTTCCTATCTCAAACAATCTCCCTTGAGCTATGCTGCCAAACAGCGCTTGCATTCCGACAAGTACTCCTGCAGCGTCCGCGCTGGCGCCTCCAAGCCCTGCTTCCGACGGGATCCGCTTCTCAATATATATGTCCGCCCCTTGGCAGCCCGCAAGATCGCAAAACAACCGCGCTGCTCTATATGCAGTATTATTTGCAGGAAGCGGTTCACTGCAAGAAACGTTGATTTCTCCGGTATCGTTCTTTGAAATGATGATCTCATCATACAAATCTATTGCATGCATGACCGTTCTAAGCTCATGATATCCATCGGGAAGTCTGCCAAGCACTTCCAGAGTAAAATTCACCTTTGCAGGCGCCAGGATCCGAATTCTGTTTTCATAATTTACCGCTTTCATAACCATATTATGAATATAAACTGCTGCATTTGTCAAGAATATTTTTGGTCGATACAACCAAATCTTTACATTTCCGGAGGATTCAATGAAAGGCAGAAAAAGTAAGCTCCTGTTCACGACGACTGCGGCAGCCATTGTACTGATGGGCTCGATCGCACTTATGGCGGTCATACCGCTGATAAAGCTCAATGCCGGCTCAAAAACCGCTGACCCCGACGAGGTCTTGCGGCTCCATATAATCGCCAACAGCGATTCAGAGAAGGATCAGCAAATCAAGCTGCTGGTTCGTGACGCCGTGCTCGAATACGAGCGCACGACAAGCACTGCGCTTGCTGTAACCGATGTTAATGACGCTGAGTTTCAATTAAAAGCGAACGGACAAGACCTGCTGAATACTGTTCGAACAGTGTTGAACGAAAACGAAGCTCCCTATGACGCTCAGCTTGTGATTGGAGACTTTGATTTTCCCGACCGCGTATACGGCGACAAGGTCTATCCGGCCGGAGTCTATCGCGCAGTTAGGATACTCCTCGGAGATGCCGAAGGAAAAAACTGGTGGTGCGTTATGTTCCCTCCTTTATGCATAGTAGATGCCAAAGATGCAGAAATTGAAAGCAATGAACCGATTCGATTTGAAAGCCTCGTTGTAAGAGCTTTCAACTTTATCAAACTGCACATTTTCGGTTCGCAGGAGAAATAGATGAAAAGAATAAGAAGTATTACTGCTATTATCCTGACGATAGTGCTGCTGGTTGCGGCGCTGTGTCCTGCGCTGGTGCTTGCGGAAAATCTCCGCTACGGCAGCAGGGGTGAAAAAGTCAAGGAATTGCAGCAAAAGCTCAAACGCTGGGGATACTACTCCGGCAGCGTTGACGGTATCTTCGGTTCCGGCACGCAGTCGGCGGTAAAGCGTTTTCAAAAGAAGAATGGCTTGACCGCAGACGGTATTGTGGGCCCAAAGACTGCGGCTGCGCTCGGTATGACGCTGACATCCTCCTCATCATCCGGCGGCAGCTCCGCCTCGTCGGACAGCAACCTGTACCTTTTGGCAAGGCTTGTCCACGGCGAAGCGAGGGGCGAACCCTATAAGGGCAAGGTCGCAGTTGCAGCCGTTGTTTTGAACAGGGTCAAGAGCTCTTCCTTCCCAAACTCCATCTCCGGAGTCATATATCAGAGCGGCGCATTCGATGCAGTCAGTGACGGGCAGATAAACCTTACGCCCGATCAGGATTCCATCAATGCCGCAAGAGCAGCGATGAACGGTTGGGATCCAACCAACGGATGCCTTTATTACTATAATCCGCGAACCGCAACAAGCAGATGGATGCTGTCCCGTCCGGTTCTGCTTCATATAGGACAGCATGCCTTTTGCTGATAGGAGCCTGATATGGAAAGCAACAAGAGAAAACGCATATCCGACGAAGCATTCAAGTCAAAGTTCACAAAGATTCTGTTTTGTTTTGTGATTCCCCCGGTGCTTGTTGCAGCCATCGTCATCACAGCCATATGGGGCGGAAATCAGCGTGCCAATGCCGAGAGCTATCGTTCTGCCGCGCAGAGTGTGTATGAGCAGGCCTATAACGACTTGGTCACAACCATCTACGATATAAATGTTGACCTTGCGAAGCTGACCGCCATGCAGTCGCCTGCCTCCGTCGCATATACGCTTGATGACATTTGGCGCGCAAGCGGTGTCTGCATAGGACTTATGGGGCAGATCCCACAAAGTCATGTCGACAGCCTCGGCATGAACCAATTCATAATCAGGCTGGGCGACTATGCTCGCACACTGTCGCTTTCCTCGATGAAGGGCCGATCTCTCAGCGATGAAGACAGGAATCAGCTTGAGCAGCTTCGTATTGCCGGTGAAAACCTATATCATGAGCTTCAGTATGTTCTTTCCCAAGGTATCTTCCCCAATGAAGCGATGCAAGGCGAGGCCTTCTATTCCTCCGGCGCCACCGTCGATGCAGACGGTAACGAGATAGACGAGTTTACCTCATCAGCCGAAGATAAGTATCCTACGCTGATATACGATGGGCCATTCTCCGAAAGCACGGAAAAGATGGAACCGCGCGGACTTAGCGGAGATAACCTCGATGAGCATACTGCGTTAATGAAGGCGTATGAATATGTCGGAGGTGAAAATGTCGAGCTGAGGCTGGACAGCATGTCCGATGGCAGAATACCCAGTTACGACTTCTCCGGAAGGCTTGGGGATGGGAGAAGTGTCGATATCTCCGTAAGCGTACAGGGCGGTTCGCTTGTATGGCTCAGAACGGATGTTACCGACAATATTGAGGGACTTCCGTCAAGCGAGGAGGAAGCGCAGATCATCGAAACATGCAAAAGCTGGCTGCACGCACACGGCTACGACTCCATGGAGCCGACATATGCGCAGTATTATTCGGGGACCGCACTCATCAATTTCGCCTACAAAGCCGAAGATGTAATAATCTATAACGACCTGATCAAGATCTATGTTGACAGAAAGACGATGAGCGTTTGCGGTTTTGATGCAAGGAACTATCTGTTCAGTCATACCAATCGAAGTATCCCGACCGAAACGCTTTCGGAAGAAGAAGTGCGTTCAAGGCTTCCCGAGAGCTTTCAGCTCCAGGAAACGAACCTTGCGCTCATCCCTGCAACTCCGCAAACCGAAGTGCTCTGTTATGAATTCAAAGGCAGCATCGGCGAAAACAGCTTTGCGATCTATCTGGATGCGCAGACTGGCGATGAGGTCAAGGTGTTTATGATAATATCTGACGATCACGGACAGCTCGCCATTTAGCCGCTGAGCACGCAGCCATTTCAGCTAAAATAAAAACAAAATAACGAACATGCCCTTGATGAGTGTGTTCGTTATTATGCTCCGTATTTTGACTACATCAATACAACGCATGATAAGCGCCAATGCGAATTATTGCGCTATATCTATCCTTCGTTTATAAGCCCCATTATGTCCTTTGGCTCAACACCGAGAATTGAAGCAAATCGGGCCGCAACCTTTTCTGAAAGAGCACGGTTGTTTGATGTATACTTGTAGACGCTGCTGCAGCTTACGCCTGCAAGCTCGGCAAGTTGTTTCCCGGTAATCCCTTTGCTCATCAAAACCAATCTCAGTTTTGTCATGATTTTCTCCTCCTTAAATCATTTGACGTAACCTCTGGTTTTTTACTTTCTATACGCAAAACGGCAATAGGCAAAGCTAACGAGCAAGCAATCCCTCCTGCCCGCAAACTCTTGCCAACCGAATTCCCAATACCTTTGTGCATAGAGTAAAAACAACTGAAGATATGCGGATATGATAATTATAACATGTCATCCCATATTTGTACACCAATACAACCAACAAATTTCCGCAAAATAATAAATATATTTTGCAAATTCAAGGTTTCCTCATTTGAAATGTGAAAAACTCTATTACGTTGCCATGCGTTTATCCACAATCGGATATTGAATATCACAACGGGCAGTCATGCTTATCTTTGTATAATATGTATGTATGCGCTTTCTCGCGGAAATCGGGTATCAAGCAGCATGTTCGCAAATAGAAATCGACTGCAGCAGCAACGAGAACACCATATAAATAATACAGTGGCCGGCAGAGCAGACCATGCGCGAATCAGCACCACAACGGATATCTACAGCCACCTGCTCAAGAGCTCGGACAAGACAGCGGCGGAGACGCTGGAGCAGCTGTTCGATTAAAAGGAATGGCCTCGGAGCACGAAAAGCTCCGAGGCCGGTTTTATTGTTGGGAGATGTTACATCTGACGGAGTTATTCTTCCTTAGACAAGAACTTAGGGATTGAGTGTTACAGTCTCATTGAAGATATCATCAGCCGACCAGTTATTACTATCATACACGCGGATAACCATTTCAATCTCTTCAACTTCGGTTATCCCGTTTTCCTCTAAGGAAGACTTTGACCAAGACATATCACTAAAGGCTACCTTCCCTGAAGCAACGCTGACTGCCCAGAATGGATCGCACATAAAACCGTTCACGGAGACATCATCAGAGCTAAACATCAATTCTTTGTCGGTCTTGTTTACCAAGTACATTTTTGCGGTATAACCCCAAAGACCATCAGCGTCATAGCCGGTAACGATAATGGAAATCTGGTCATTATCTACAATCACTGTGTCAGTGGGCTGAGACTCTCGGACATAGACCGTGGCTTTGTCCTCACCTAGTGGGTAGATGTGGACGGTTTCGTTCGCTACATCGTCTGCGGACCAATCATTTGAATCATAAACGCGGAATTTCAGTTCAATATCTGTAAACTCCGAGAGTATGGCTTCCTTATCTCTGTCTGAAAAACTAATCTCATCGTTTTTCTTCTTGCCAGCAGCGACCTCAGTAGCAAAGAACGGATCCCACTCCACGCCATTTACAGCACCGTCTGTAACAGAGAACATATAGGTCTTATCAGAGGATTTATTCTCCAAGTAGACTTTTAAGGTGTAACCCAAAATATTATCCTCTTCAATTCCTGTGACCTTCACGGTGCAGTAATCGTTATCAACGACCGTGACTTCCTCAAAAACTACAGGTGCCTCAGTGGGAACAGGCTCAGTCTGAGTGGGCTCTGCCGTTTCGTTCTCTACGGGTTTGTCAGTATCAGAAGAGTCAGTGTTTGCGCCTTGTTGCGTTTCAGTCGCATCTACTGGCTTATCCGTAGGAGTAGTGCTGGATCCGCTGCAACCGACCATGGTCAGTACCAGCAGGACGGCAAGTAAAAGAGTAATCGTTCTTTTCATTTTGAACCTCCATCTTTTTCCGATTCTTCAAACGGACTAAAATCTGCAAAACAATTATACACTAATCACTCCTTTTTTGCAAATAAAACGAGATGCGGTGGCAGCAAGACTCCACTTTTGCCAAACAAAGTGCCGAAAGAGCATCTTGGGAAGAGAACGGATATCCCATTCTCCCGCCAAGGGAACGTACAGTCCACCAAGGCGGTTTTCGATGGGAAAAAGACCAAAGAACGGATAGTGCTATCCCCCCGACGAAAATCGACAAAGCACACCCAAAAACCGGACAAAGCAAAAGCCCTGAAATCCTAATGATTTCAAGGCTTTTTTGGCACACTTGCCGGGATTCGAACCCGGGACCTTCCGCTTAGGAGTAGTCCCAAATTCTGCTCTAAAAAAGTTAAATAAATGCTGATTTTTCTAGATAAACACTGACTTTTTCGTCAATTCAAAAACTGTCCAAATCGTTCATTATGTCCTCACTTTCGGTCATCTGTAAAATGAATATGTGTGAAAAATGTGTGAAAGCGAGGCAGTTTCCACGCACCATAGACATTTTTCTGTCGCAAGGGCGAATGAGATTCGTCATCAACGCCATCTTCTCCCACTGACAAAGGCTGCAGATGCAGCAGGAGTTTGCCAGCTCTTATAAACAGCATGAACCCTTGCTGTTTTCACCAATATATTCATGTTTTATCGACAACGCGCATTGCAAAATGCATATTGAATTGTTATAATATCTTTGGAGGAAGAGAACACGTTCATCTTGGCAACCTCAAGGTCTTTCTCTGATAAGTTGAAGTGTTTAACGTCTAGCAGCGTACTTGTTCCTCTCTGTTATTCTTCGAAAGCCACGGCAGCGTAAAGCCGTCAAACGGAGGTCTTTGTGGAAATAATCAGAAGATTTGAGCCCCTTTTTGGCGATTGGTATGCCGAGAGCCTGGTCGGGGTCGGAAGTTTCGGCCGGGTCTATAAAGCTTACCGCGAGGAGTTCGGCGAGCGGTACTATTCCGCAATCAAGTACATATCCATCCCTGCGGACGAATATGAGGTGACCTCCTTGCGCGACGACGGCATGGATGACGAGAGCATAACTACGTACTACACTGCTCTCGCGAAAGACGTTGCTGCCGAAACACGCCTTATGAGCAAGCTCAAGGGCTACTCAAATATCGTTTCATATGAGGATTCGAGGGTTGTACCTAAAGCAAACGGTTTTGGATATGACGTTTTTATTCGCATGGAGCTTCTCGAAAGCCTTTCTGAAAGAACCCGAAAAGTATCTCTCTCGCAGGATGACGTTATTTCTCTAGGAATTGACATATGTACCGCGCTGGAAGTCTGCGGGGAGTATGGGATTATTCACCGCGATATCAAGCCCGACAATATTTTTATAAACTCTCACGGTGACTATAAGCTCGGTGACTTCGGTATAGCCCGACAGCTGGAAAAGACAGCGACGTTCATGAGCAAAAAGGGGACGTACAACTACATGGCTCCAGAGGTCTACAAGGGCGAAAAGTACGGCGCAACATGCGATATTTATTCCCTTGGTCTTGTTATGTACAGACTGCTAAACAAGAACAGACTCCCTTTCTTCCCCGAATACCCGCTCCCGATAACGCCTGCCGACAAGGAAAAAGCTCTACTTGACAGACTGAGCGGCAAACCGATAGGCACTCCATCCACTGCTGATCAATCGATCGCTAGCATTATTCGCACTGCATGTGCTTTCAACCCTTCGGATAGGTTCTGCACGCCAAAGTTGATGAAAGACGCGCTTATTCAGTTCAAATACAGCCTTTCGAATGAAGCTTCAATTGTTGAGAATACAACCATCGATAATACGTCCCTGCATTTTGATGAACCGGAATCTATTGAAGACAGTTCACTTGAAGATGACGCAACTTCCGGCGTATTTGGTCGTCATGCCATAAGCCTTAGTTCGAATGAGCTTAGCACCGACGTTTCAGATAATACCCAGAGTGTGTTTGAGTCATCAGCAAATGAACTCTGTAGGTCTTTTGACGATATTTCTAAAATTGTATCAATTTCAGCTGATATGCATCAAGAAGGCAATAATGTTGAACGTCCCGATGCTCAAATCCGTAACGCGTCAATAGCTCGCGGCGATACAATCCAATTCGGGTCATACTTCCAAGATTTGTCAAAGGCGCCGATAGATTGGGTGGTGTTAGAAAAAGACCGGAACAAGTTGTTGGCAGTTACCAAAGAGGCTATTGACTGTAAACCATATGAGGATCATTACGGCCGCGTTGGAACAACATGGCAAAACTGTTCTTTGAGGACGTGGCTAAACTCTTTCTTTTTTGAAAACGCTTTTTCTGCTTCGGAAAAAGATTGCGTTCTACAAACTCGCGTTTCCATTGAAAGCAAACATGAACTTTCACACAATGGGCAGAAATACACGTTAGATAAAGTTTTCCTGTTAAGTGCAGACGAAGCGCGGAAATACTTTCCCGGTGAAGGGGGCTTATTATGCTTTCCGACAGAATTAGCCGCCAAACATGGCGCAAGATACTCAAGTGTAAAAGGTTGCTGTTGGTGGCTGAGATCAACAGGAGCTGATAAGTATAGCGCGGAATATGTGCATTACGATGGAACAATCGATGCCTGTGGATTCAATTACACATTCATTGCCGTCAGGCCTGCAATATGGATAGAAGCAAAGGAGTAAAAGCATGGACAAAATCAAACAATTTGAACCATTATTCGGCCGCTGGTACGCCGAAAGTCTTCTCGGCGAGGGCAGCTTCGGCCGGGTGTACAAGATCTACCGCGATGAACTCAACACGCGGTTCTATTCCGCGCTCAAGCATATTTCCATACCGGCCGATAAAAGCGAAATCAAGCAGCGTCGAATGAACGGCATGGACAACGCTTCCATTTCCACCTACTACGGTGAAATGGTGAAGGATATCCAGTCCGAAATTAGGCTGATGGAGCGCCTGCACGGAAACACGAATATAGTCAGCTTCGAGGATTCGATGATCATGCCGAAGGATGATGGGATCGGCTACGACGTGTTCATCCGCATGGAGCTGCTCACTCCGCTTGCGGATCGCATGGTCGACGCCGCATTTTCCACAGACGATGTTGTAAAGCTCGGCGTCGATATCTGTTCAGCCCTTGAAATATGCAAGGAATACGGCATTATCCACCGCGATATAAAGCCGGAGAATATTTTTATTTCCGATACCGGCAACTATAAGCTCGGTGATTTTGGCATAGCCCGTTCGCTTGAGAAAACCTCCACGCACATGAGCATGAAGGGAACTCCGAACTATATGGCTCCCGAGGTCTATAAAAACGAGAAGTACGGAGCAAGCTGTGACACCTATTCATTGGGCCTTGTAATGTACCGTCTGCTGAATAACAACCGCCTGCCCTTCCTACCGCAGCCGCCGAAGCCCGTTATGCCCAAGGACGAGCCAGATGCGCTCGCAAGAAGGATGAAGGGCGAAGCGCTGCCGCCGCCATGTAATGCGGATGAAGAGCTTAGCGCGATCGTGCTGGAAGCATGTGCTTACGATCCGAAGAACAGGTTTGCTTCGGCAGCGGAAATGAAGGACGCACTGACCCGATACAGCAATGGTGAACATGGCATCGTGCCCGTTGCCCCTGTTGCCGATTTTGACCGCACCCATGATGATACCGACGAAACGCAGGGCGTGTTTGGAAAATCCGGCGACAGCAAGCCTGACGATGTAATCGATCCTAACGCAACATCGGGCGTGTTTTCCAACTCAGTAAAAAGCGCGGGCAAACCCGAAACGGAAGATAACTCCGATAAAACGCACGGAGCATTTGCAGGGGCGGCTATCCCTATTGCCTCCGAAACTGCCAAGAAACCTTCCGCAGAAGAAACATCTACGAATTTAACCATTCAGCCTGACAACAAGAGCAACAAACCGACCAAGAAGCGCTCCGGTTGGATCATCGGTATAGCTGCAGCCTTGACTCTTGCATTCGGGGTGATGGCTGTTCTCGGAGTATTCGGCAAGAAACAGTCAACCCCTACCATTGTCGCGAATGCTGATACGCCCATTCCTGTTTCATCGGATGAAACAGCTGTGCCTTCGACGCAGGTTGCGGTAACAGCTGTTCCGACAGCCGAAGCCGTCACCCCTACCGCCGCTAATACAGCAATTCCTACCGACAGTTCAGCAGCGGCTCCTGCAAATTGGTCTGACTGGATGGATAGTTTGCCAAGCGATGTCAATAATCAAGGATATGAGATCGATGAGAGGACGCTCTACAGTAGCAGAACGCTTGAGAAAACTACTTCCACTACAAGCAATACAATGTCGGGGTGGGAGCTGTATGATACCGTTTCCGGCAATGGTGACTTCGGACCATGGAGCGATTGGTCTCAGACACAGCCCTCCTCATTAAGCACAAGAGAGATAGAAACTGAGACTAGATATCGTTATAGAGATAAGGAGACGACCACAAGCTCGCAATCATCTATGAGCGGATGGACATATGATCATACTACATATTCATGGAGCGATTACGGTGCATGGAGCAACTGGTCTACTACGCCTGCTTATGAAAGCGATACCAGACAAGTTGAAACGAAGACACAGTATAGATACCGAAATAAAAACTACACGACTTCTTCAAGTTCCTCCTTGAGTGGCTGGACGCAGTACGATCATCAGGTCAGCTATGGTTCATGGAGCAGTTGGCAAGATACACCTGTTTCGTCTAACAATACAACTGATGTGCAAACGCGAACTGTATATGCTTATTACTATTTTCAGTGCCCTCATTGTGGAGCTCACATGCATGGATGGGGTATTACTTGTCCAACATGGGCTGGAGGTTGCGGCCAGGCATATATACCCGAGTCCTCGTGGCATCTGCTTTGGTCGACGACGCCTCATAATCAAGTGAACTTTATGGACTGGCATGGTACTGGAAAATACTATGCTTATGTTGACGGCGAGTTGGTTTTTAAATGGCAGGATGGGATGGACCGCGGTGAAGCGGTTAAGACACAATATCGTTACAGGAGTATCACTCATACATACTATTACTGGCAATGGGGCGATTGGAGTAGCTGGAGCGATAGCTATGTTTCGGGAACCAGCGATAGGCAAGTGGATACCAGGACTGTTTATAGATATCGTGATAGGTATCAAATTGCCACATATCACTACTACCGTTGGGGAAATTGGTCGTCATGGTCAACGACTGCAGTATCGGAAACCAGCACAAGGCAGGTTGAGTCAGCAACCTTCTACCATTACAGAGACCGCGTGACCGTCATGACGTACTATTTTAGACGTTGGAGCGATTGGAGCAGTTATTCAACTACGCCTGTAAGCAAATCTGATACTGTTGATGTAAGAACTAAGACACAGTATCGATATAAACCCAAGAGTTAGCGTTATAAGCATGGCTTTTCTGTTTTCACCGGAACGATTTCAAGCTGATTTTTCCTTAAATACTTTATCAGGAGAGAAGAATGATTAAAATCATTTCCGCCGCCATCACAAAAACCGGCCGCCGCCGCAACAATCAGGACAACTTCATGCTCGGGGGTCAATGCGCCGAGTGCGATCATAGTGTTTACTCCTATAAATTCGAAGGCAAGTCGAGCACCCCGTTCTTTGCCGCCGTGTGCGACGGCATGGGAGGGGAGGCGTCCGGCGAAAGAGCATCGTACGAGGCGTGTATGGAGCTTGCCGTAGTTCAGGACAAGCTGACTAAAGGCTTTGCGTCCAACAAGAAGCTGGTCTGCGACGCTATTCTGAACGCCAACACCCGCCTCTGCGAAATCATGCAGACTGAGAAAAATGGTCGCATGGGCAGCACGGTGATCTCCGTTCTCATCCAAGGAGATACTCTGTTTTACACGAATCTCGGCGACAGCAGGATCTATCTTTTGAGAGACGGCAAGCTAACCCAGATCACAAAGGATCATACCGAAGGTCAAAGCATGGTCGACGCAGGAGTGCTGACCGCAGAACAGCTGAAAACGCATCCGAGCCGCAACAAGCTAAACCGCCACCTCGGCATATTCCCGGATGAAATGGTTCTGGATTGTCCGGTCTATGAAGACATTCCCTTGCAATCCGGAGACAGGCTCCTTCTCTGCAGCGACGGCGTCTTCGGCGTGTTTGATAATGAAGCTATGGCTGCCATTCTCTCAGAAAAGACTTCTGCGGAGGAGAGAGCGCTTAAGCTCGTCGATACCGCGTACGCAAACGGCAGCAAGGATAATATGGCCGCAATGGTCATAGATATCGAGAAAGCTGCCCCGGCTTTTCTGCCGATCGTATACGGCGTCGGAGCATTATGCCTTGCGGCTTTGCTGTTCTTCGCCGTTAAGTCGATAGTCAAATCGAAACCCGGTGAAACGGTATCGACCCCGGAACCGACAAGCGAAGTTACTGCTCTACCCACGGAAGCAGTGACGGAGATACCCTCCGAAGAACCTACTGCCGAGCCTACAGAAGCAGTAACACCGGCTCCTACAGACGCTCCTTCGCCAACGGACACACCCGAACCCACACAGACCATAACCGAGCCACCATCAACGGAGGCTCCGACTTCAACCTCCGTGCCTACACAGGCTTCAACTCAGACGCCAACTTCCGCTCCGACTGCGGTCCCGACTGTGACCCCTGCGCCTACCCAGGCCCCGACAACTGCGCCTGCTTCAACGCCGACGCCAAGCCCTACGAATACGCCAACGCCAACAGAAGCGCCGACCGATATGCCAACGCCTACAGAGTCGGGCAACCCCAACAATGGATAAAAAAGAGGTAATAATATGGAAATTATTAAGAAATTCGAACCCTTATTCGGCGAATGGTATGCCGAAAGCTTCATCGGAGCCGGAAGCTTCGGACGGGTCTATAAGATCTACCGCGAAGAATTGGGCAACCGTTTTTATTCCGCGCTGAAATACATTTCGATCCCTGCGGATACAAGCGAGATAAAGCAGCTTCGCGCCGACGGCATGGACGATGCTTCGATTTCGACCTACTACGGAACATTGGCGCGCGATATTTCATCCGAAACCACGCTGATGAATCAGCTTCGAGGCAATACGAATATCGTCAGCTTCGAGGACTCAAGAATCGTTCCCAAGCCTAATGGGATAGGCTACGACATTTTTATCCGAATGGAGCTGCTTGACAGTCTCACCAATAGGATGGTCGAAAAGCCACTTTCGCCGAATGAAGTTGTAAAGCTCGGTTCGGATATTTGCAATGCACTGATACTGTGCGCAAAGACCGGAATAATCCACAGGGACATCAAACCGGATAACATTTTCGTTTCTCCAAATGGAGACTATAAACTCGGCGACTTCGGCATCGCCCGCCAGCTTGAGAAGACCGCCACCTTTATGAGCAAAAAGGGCACATATAACTATATGGCTCCGGAGGTGTATAAGGGCGAAAAATATGGTGCGACCTGCGATCTGTATTCCCTCGGCCTTGTTATGTATCGCCTGCTTAACAAAGGTCGCCTGCCTTTCCTTCCCGCTGCACCTGCGCCGATTACTGCTAATGACCGTGAGCGATCCCTGCAGCTGCGTTTCCAAGGGAAGGCTATACTCGCTCCGTGCGATGCGGATGAAGAGCTCTCTAATATTATCATGAAAGCCTGTGCGTTCAATGTCAAAGACAGGTTCGCAACGGCTGAAGATATGAAGGACGCGCTAACCAGATACATCAACGGTGAACATGACATCATACCCGTTGTTCCTGTTGCAGATTTCGACAGGACGCATGATGATACCGACGAGACTCAAGGCGTGTTCGGAAAATCAAACGGCAGCGAGGCCGACGATGTAATCGATCCGAACTCAACTTCCGGCGTGTTCTCAAACTTCATTAAGAGCGCAGGCAAGACCGGAGCAGAAGATAACTCCGATAAGACTCACGGCGCATTCGCTGGAGCGGCGATTCCTGTTGTCGTCGAGTCCGCCCCAAAGTTTTCCGTTGCGGAAACTCCTAAGAATGTTGCTCAGCAACCTAAGAACAGCAAGAATAAGAAACCGATGAAGAAGCGCTCCGGTTGGATTATCGGTATCGCTGCAGCATTGGCGCTTGCGTTTGGGCTCATGGCTGTTCTTGGAGTATTCAGCAAAAAACAGCCTATTGATGTAATTGACGCAAACTCAGCTACGCCTGTCCCGATTTCATCGGACGAAACAACTGCACCGGCGACTCAGAGTACGATAACCGATGTTCCTGCAACCGCGGTTCCGACTGAGGCAATAACGCCTGTTACGGCTACGCCAACACCCGAACCACTTCCAATGTTATATGTTAGTGGTTACCAATGGGGAGGAGAACAGGAAGTTACATGTTTTGCGCAAGATACCACGGTTGTGTTTTCGACAAGCATGGCAACAGACTTTAGTAATTATGAGTATCATGTTCATGACTTTAGCAATCCAAATTCCGATCAATTTGAACCAATAGATAACCAAAGCAATATTTCTGTTGAGCCTGACAAAAACACTGTTAGAATACACCTGAATAATCTGCAACAGCATACGGAGTACAGGATTCATTTTATTGAGGATTCTACAAACAATGAATACTTTATTCGTGTTGTTTATGGAAAAGAAGGCGAAATAATATTCTATTCAGAAGCTGAGAATAGTAGCATCGGTATTCCTGGTCATTGTCCATTAACTCCTTTCTTACGCAGAAATGAATTGATGCGTTACTTGTCGTCAGATGGTTCAAGCTTTTATCTCAGTAATGATAATAGTCACATGATCTCCCAAGGACACTCGGACAGGCCTTTATCGGTAGACGGATACTATATCGGCATGTCAGAAGCCGGAATGATTAAACCTCTTCTTCAAAAAAATGATGCCCTTGGTAATATCGAAGAGTATGGAGTAATAATTGAAAATGGGAAGGTCTTCCTTCTGTGGTTTTTTAACTTTGATGGATATTATCTTGCGTGTAAAGAAGACGGAACCGTTTTCTTTTCACCAGAGAAAAATGTTGAAGCTGCGTGGATTATATGATAACAATCATGCTCTAATTAATCAGCATGGGTAATGAGTTTTTCTACGATTGTGGTTGAAGATCAATCAACATGGAGCAAAAATAGAGTATTGTGGAGTATGTTGAAAAACAAGCGTTAATAGTTAGTGTAAAATAATTCTGGGAGAAATAACGACCCCCGGGCCGCCGGAAGGCGG